>SAMEA3663118__coassemble_680_pt1 | contig 10384 bp, 13 predicted proteins | sample SAMEA3663118__metabat2_high_PE_005 | metagenome-assembled genome bin SAMEA3663118 (sample SAMEA3663118) | pig gut metagenome | biome: pig gut; feature: pig-associated habitat; material: faeces | place: Denmark | collected 2012 | reverse complement strand
TCCATCATAACCTCATAAACCACTTTACGTTGCGGAGTGATTTTTAGGCCTGCGTCCTTTATAATCTCCGTACTTTCCATTCTTCTCGTATTTTGATGCTGTAAAGTTAATGATAATATTTTGCATTTGCAATTTTTTATCAATAAAATTTTCCGTGGTCAAGCGGCCTTCGGCCTCGGGGGGGGCATGCCGCCCCGGTTTTTCCAATTCTTTCTGTCTCTATCATCTCTTTCCGTTGGCAAACTTCAGGGGATTTGTTTAAACCCGCCAATACAGTTCTCAATTTTCCCCAAGGGGTATTGTGGGAAAAATGTTCGGTAATTCGTACGGAATACCGAACAATTTTATTAACTTTGCTTCTGAATTACAAAGTACAAAAATGATCGCCTCTCATTTCATAGAAGACAAAATATTAAGCATTGAACCGGCAAAGGTTTTCACTATTGAAGATCTTGAATTTCCTCGGGAATGGTGGGAAAATGTCAGGGTCAAGCTTGGTCGCATGGTCAAGTCCGGACTGATTGAAAAGATTGGCAGAGGCAAATATTATAAACCCAAAGAATCCGTTTTCGGAAACATTGGGCCAAATCAGAGTGAGATTGTCAAGGATTTGATGTTTGATAACGGTGTATTGTCTGGTTATATTACCGGATATACCGTGTGGAACCAGATGGGGCTTACATCTCAAATCTCTAATATAATAACCATAGGGACTTCCCGACGGCGTGATTCGTTAAAGCGCGGTAATTATCAAGTACGGTTTATAGTGCAACCTAATAAGATTACCAAAGATTCGATACCGTTCCTTCAGATTCTTGACAGCTTTAAACTAATCAAGCAGATTCCGGACACTAATGTCAGCAAATCCATTTCGACCTTAAAGAATCTCATAAAGGATTTGGATGAAATCAGTCTGGCAAAGCTTGTTAAACTATCAAAGAAATATCCTCCGCGTGTCCGGGCGTTGTTAGGTGCTGTTTTAGAATCGGCAGACATTTTCGATTATACGGACGACCTTAAAAATTCGCTCAATCCTTCAACAGTTTATGCGATTAGCCTTGACGAATTCTCTGATATTAACCTCAAAAAATGGAATATTAAATGAAACTCTATACGCATAAAGAAATGTTTGACAATGCCATTCAAGCCGCTTCGCAAGAACTTGACATGGCACCTGAATTTATCGAGAAGGATTATTGGATATGCCAGATACTTCAAAACATTTCACGACATCCTAAATGTGAGCGTATCGTCTGGAAGGGAGGAACATCATTGTCCAAGGCATGCCACAATTCCGACATCAGATGAAATCCTCAAATCGGCTACTATACTATTTTGTAAAGTGAAAGAAATAATCATAATCGCCGGCATGAATAATCAGGATGTTTGCGATTAAATGGTGCATATTACTCTTATGATGAAGTTTATTCTTATTTCGGTGGTTACTGTGCTGCTTTTGGCGGCTAACGTGTTTTTCGGCGCTGTCCATATTCATGTCGAGGAGATCTGCGCTATTCTAGGAAACGGGATGACAGAGGGGGATCCGGTGTCGTATATCGTGTGGGGAAGCCGTATTCCGCAGGCGATCACGGCTCTGCTTGCCGGCGCGGGTCTGGCAGTGAGCGGTCTGATGCTGCAGACCGCTTTCCGCAATCCGCTGGCCGGTCCGTCGATCCTCGGTCTCAGTTCGGGGGCAAGCCTCGGCGTGGCGCTCGTGATGCTTTTCCTGGGCGGCACGCTTTCGCTCGGCACTTTCTCGCTCGGCGGAAACGCCGCAGTGGTGGCCGGTGCGATGATCGGCAGCCTCGGCATCATGGCCATCCTTATCGCAATCTCGGCAAGGGTGCGCAGCAACCTGATGCTGCTGATCGCGGGCATCATGGTGGGATATCTCACTTCTTCGCTCGTCACGCTCCTCTCCTCTCTTTCCACTTCGCAGGCGGTGCATAAATACGTGATGTGGGGAATGGGCTTTTTCGGCGGCGTCTCGACAGGACAAATGCCCTTCTTCGCCAGCCTCACAATAGTCGGACTCTTGATTGCACTATTGCTCGCCAAACCGCTCAACATCCTCCTGCTCGGCGACAATTACGCCCGCAACCTCGGTGTCAACGTGACCCGCGTCAGAAACCTTCTGCTTCTCTCCACCGGTGTACTCACGGCTGTGATCACAGCCTATTGCGGTCCGGTGAGCTTCATCGGTCTGGCAGTGCCGCATATCGCCCGTCTGATATGGCGCACCGACAACCACTGGGTGCTCATGCCGGCGACGATGCTTACGGGCGGCGCCGTGGCTCTGGCCTGCAACGTGATGAGCGTGATCCCCGACAACACGGTGATCCCCCTCAACGCCCTCACCCCGATTGTAGGCGTCCCGGTGATCCTATACGTGATCATCAGCCGCAAAAACTAACAAACGAAACGATTCAGATTCCAAATGAACGAGATAAAGCTAATTAAAAACGGAGATAGCACATATTCTTGCGACGTGCCAATCTCCCGGGAGGATTGGTCTGCAATTCTGAGCGACAAGAAGGTCACGACTGATGCGGCCATAAACACGTTGCTCTCATTCTATTTCATGCCGGAGCAACGCAGCTCATGTTCAGATCTTGAAAAGATATACGGCAGGAAATCCGGCTACTACTTAGGCGCCATCAATCAGTTTTGCCGGAAAGTCCGGAAGCTAATCGGAACTTTCACGATTGCAGATCATGACAGCAACGGCGAAATATATTGGCCCGTCGCTATGGCTTGCGGCAGGGTCGAAAAGGGACTCTTCGTCTTGGTCGTTCAGTTTCTGAACTGCGTTGAACGCTTGGCAAGCCGGTCGCTCCGCAAGGGATATGTGGCTCGCCATGAAAATCTTGCCAAAGTGAAAGGCCGCATTGACCTTATGGGGAACGAGCAATATAAATTCTTCAAATGCCCGGTCCCGCTACCCGTTCAAAACCTTCAAACGACACCGACACCCACATAAACTTAGTTACTCTGTTCGGCAAACTTGCCCCAACACGGAGCAAGTTGTATAAAGTAGTTCCAACTCGGTCGGGGAAAGAGAGATCCGGGTTAAAATAAAACGATTGAAAATGCAAGATTTTGTAGCTATAGATTTCGAGACGGCCAACGGACGTCGCTCAAGCGTATGCAGTGTTGGCATTGTCATAGTGCGCGGCGCAGAGATTGTGGATAAATTCTATTCACTATTTAAGCCGACACCCAATTATTATACATATTGGACCACAGAAGTGCATCATCTTACCCGAAAAGACACCGACGGGCAACCCACTTTTCCGGAAGTATGGGCACAGATCGCGCCACGCATTGAGGGTCTTCCGCTGGTGGCACACAATCGACCGTTTGACGAAAGTTGCCTAAAGGCCGCCTTTGCCGAATATGGGATGGAATATCCAGGATATACATTCTATTGCACACTTGCCGCCTCACGGCGGAAACTGCGCGGATTGCCCTGCCACCGACTCGACACCGTGGCCTCGGCCTGCGGCTACGACATGACCAACCACCACCACGCCCTCGCCGACGCTGAAGCCTGCGCGGCGATTGCGCTCAAAATCCTGTAGCCATAAGGCTCAATGCCGTGTCGCCGGTTCAGTCGAGGAAGCGGCTGGTCAGGGGGGAGTAGGCGTCGATGCGGCGGTCGCGGAGGAAGGGCCACCACTGGCGAACGTTTTCCGAGCGGTCAAGGTCTACCTCCACCACATTCTCGGCCGGATTGTCTTCCGGAGCCATGAAGAGAATCTCCCCCTGCGGTCCGGCTACAAAACTCGAACCCCAGAAATCGATACCTGATGTCTGTCCTGAGGGATCCTCCTCAAATCCGAAACGGTTCACGCTGACCACCGGCAGTCCGTTGGCTACGGCATGCGATCGCTGGATTGTGATCCATGCCTCGCGCTGCCGGGCGCGTTCTTCGGCTGTGTCGTCGGGGTTCCACCCTATCGCCGTCGGGTAAATCAGCATTTCAGCTCCGCGCATCGCCATGATTCGCGCTGCCTCGGGATACCACTGGTCCCAGCAAACAAGCACTCCGAGCCGACCGACCGACGTATTTATCGGCTCGAAACCGAGATCGCCGGGAGCAAAATAGAATTTCTCATAAAAACCGGGATCGTCAGGAATGTGCATCTTGCGATATTTTCCGCATATCGAGCCGTCGGCGTCAAACACTATGGCAGTGTTGTGATAGAGCCCCGGAGCGCGGCGTTCGAAAAGGGAGGTGACGAGCACCACATTGTTGGCGGCCGCAGCCTCGGAATAAAACTCCGTGAAGGAGCTCGGGATTGTCTCGGCGAGCGCGAAATTGTCGACGTTTTCCGTCTGGCAAAAATAGAGCGAGTCGTGAAGCTCCGAGAGCACCACCAGTTTCGCCCCGTCGGCGGCGAGCGATTCTATCGTATTGAGATTGCGCGTGCGGTTAACGTCGACATTGTCGACAAAAGCGCGCTGCACAATCCCTACGGGGAGTATTCTATCGTTATTGCTCATAAACAGTCGGATTAAACAGATTGTCGGGAATCTGCATGGTGGAACAATGGAGAGAGCCGTGCTGGCGCAGCAGAACGAGGCATTCCACCGGCACAACGTTATGGTCGGGGAAAACCACTTTCACTGTCTGGCATGCAAGCATGTCGTTGACCGGCTGGTTATATACCGGCATGAAAATGTTGCGCTCCGTCACGAGATAATTGGCGTAGGTGGCCGGTAGCCGGTTGCCCTCATCGTCGAAAACAGGATCGGGAAGCGGGAGTTCCACAAGATTGTATGGATTCCCTTCACGATTGCGGAAAAGGGTGAGCTGGGCGCGCATCGCGAGCAATTCCTCAAACTGCGGATCGTCGATATTGCGGCAGCCGGTGAAAATAATTGTGTCGCCCGGCGCCATGCGGCAAAGTGTGTCGATATGGGAATCAGTGTCGTCGCCTTCAAGGGCACCATGATCGAGCCAGAGGATGTGGTCGACTCCGAGTTCGCGGCTCAGCATCTCGCCCGCCTCCTTCTTCGAAAGACCGCCGTTTCTGTTGGGCGAGAGCAGGCAGCGCGATGTGGTGAGAAGAGTGTGGCGGCCATCGGTCTCGATCGATCCCCCCTCGAGGGTGAAATCACGGCGGTTGCGATAGGTGGCGGGCATGATCACGAATTTCTCCGCGAGCCGCATGTTGACGAGATTGTCGCGGTCGGCGGCAAATTTAAGGCCCCAGCCGTTGAAGCCAAAATCCACGGCGCGCAGTCGCCCGTCGCGCTCCACGGCAATCGGACCGTAGTCGCGTGTCCAGGTGTCGTTGGTGGGGAGTTCTATCAGGGTGACATTTTCGAGGGGAATCCCCTCGAGCTGCATACGGGCCTCCTCGCGGTCGGCCACTATCACCACGCAACGCTCGCCGTTGCCGACGAGCGCCGAAATCAACCGGCGATATTGCCTGATGGCGTCGGGAAGGATATAATTCCAGTCGGTCGCGGCGTGAGGGAGCGCCAACAGAACCGACCGGCAACTCTCCCACTCAGCGATTAACCTTCTGCTTTGCATTTCTTCTAATATTTTATTGGAGCATCAGAATAGAGGCATCAGAACATGCGAGATCAGAAAACGATCCTCCCCTTCTTTGCCATTTCGAGCATCTTCTTGCCGGGAACAAGATAGACCTCCAGACGGCGGTTTTTCTCGCGGTTAGACATCGAATTGTTCGGCACAAGGGGCATTTCATCGCCCATCGCATAGGAAAAAAGGAAGCGGGTGTCGGCACCCTGGTCGACAAACCAGTCGAAGAGCGCTGTGGAGCGTTCCTCGGTGAGGTTGTCGCGGTAACCCTCCGATCCGGTGTTGTCGGTGTGCATCACGAGAAGCACGCGATACATGTCGGGATCTTTCAGGTATCTCTTCAGCGGGGCAAGCAGCGACGCCGCCTCCCGGCGAAGCTCTGTCTCGTTGGGGGCAAACAGCTTCGAGGCCGGAATAGTGATCAGGAGAACCTCCTTGTTGCGATAGGTCTCGACGGTGCAACCGTTTTTCTGGGCATTATATTCCTTTCCGTGGAGTCGGTTGCGCCCCTCCTTGTCCTGAAACTTGCGGATCAGCTCGGCGCTCTTTTTGTCGAGTTCCACCGAATTGATCATCTCGGGCAGAGTGAGCTCGTCGAGATCCTCGCTGCGGGCAAGCACATTGCCGCTGCGGGCACCGGAAGTCGGGTTGACGGGGATGCGCACAATGTCGGCGCCCGCCGAAAGAGCTCCTGCCGCCGTCACAGCAGCCAACAATCCGCTACACAAAATCGTCGATAGATTCTTCATACTGGATTTCTCCTTTCACTATAAGGTCGATGTGCGACGTGTCGATCATCGCATATTTGTCTTTCTTTATCTGGCTCTTCACGAAGTCAACGAGTTTGTCGACGTTCACCTCCTCCTCGTCGGTGATATCGGCATTGATCTCCAGATAGCCGTTTTTCTCATACCAGTCCCAGATAATGTCGATCACATAGAGAATGTCATCGTCACTATAGGCGGCGCTCACATCTTCTGGAAGCGTGGCGCGGATGAAGCGTATGGCGTCATCCTCATCATATTTCATTTGATCGCTCATCATTCTTAGAGTTTATTTCCTTAGAATTTATTTCAAGGAGTCCCTCCGGAAGAGAAACAACTATTCTTTTATTATCCTGATCGATTTCCTCCACGAATTCATCGACAAAGGGGACAAGCAGCTCGTCGCCGTCGGGGGTGTCAACCACAAGAAGCACATTGGCCGTGGCGTCGTTGACTTCCTTCACCTTTCCCAGATCACCGAGCCTGGAATCGACCACTTCATAACCTTCGATATCGTCGGGATCGACAAAAGTCTCGCCGTCGGTTTCGAAATAGTCGATCAAATCGCTCCGCATGGCGTAAATCTCCTTATTGACAAATTGCTGCGCCTCCTCCTGCGAATCGACTCCGGCGAGCTTCACAAGATAAGAGGTCGAACCTTTGGGACGAATCGATTCAATATAGAAGGGAACATAAATGCCGTCGACATCCACGATAAAAGGCTTGTCGTCTTCGGCATAATCCTCCTGCACGTCGACTATGGCGTTGAGTTCTCCCTGGAGGGCGTGGGTCTTCTGGAACTTCCCGATCGCCACTATATCTTCTTTCCTTATCATTTGGCCATATACATTTTCATCAGAACCGCTCCGCGCGCACAATGCCGGGCGGGACCTCATCATTCATCTATTCTAATGATTTTGGCCCCGAGTTTGTTGAGCCGGAGGTCGATATTTTCATATCCCCGGTCGATCTGGTTGATATTCTGGATGCGGCTCGTGCCCTTGGCTCCCATTGCCGCAATGAGCATGGCGATTCCGGCGCGGATGTCGGGCGAAACCATATCGGCCGAACGGAGCGAATGGAATTTTCCGGCTCCTATCACCACAGCCCGGTGAGGATCGCAAAGAATGATCTTCGCCCCCATGTCGATCAGTTTGTCAACGAAGAAGAGTCGGCTCTCGAACATCTTCTGGTGGATAAGCACGCTTCCTTTCGCCTGGGTGGCCACAACGAGCAGGATGCTTATAAGGTCGGGCGAGATGCCGGGCCAGGGAGCGTCGGCGATCGTCAGCACGGAGCCGTCGATAAACTTGTCGATCTCGTAGATCTCCTTCTGGTCGACCACAATATCGTCACCCTCTATCTTCATATTGACACCGAGACGGCTGAAAGCGGCCGGAAGCATGCCGAGATCGTGCACGCCGACATCCTTTAGCCTCAGATCTGAGCCGGTCATGGCAGCGATGCCTATGAAGCTGCCGACCTCGATCATGTCGGCAAGGAGCCGATGGTCGGTGCCTCCGAGACTATCCACACCTTCGATTGTGAGCAGATTAGAGCCGATTCCCTCGATTTTTGCACCCATTCTGACGAGCATGCGGCAAAGTTGCTGGATATATGGCTCGCAGGCGGCATTATAGATCACGGTCTTTCCTTTCGCGAGCACGGCTGCCATCACAACGTTGGCGGTTCCTGTGACGGAAGCCTCGTCGAGGAGCATGTATGTTCCCTTCAAGCCATGGGGAGCCGACACCTTGTAGGTGCGCATGTCGGAATCGTATTCGAAATCCACGCCAAGATTCTGCAGGCCGATGAAATGAGTGTCGAGACGACGGCGGCCGATCTTGTCACCGCCCGGCTTGGGAAGCATCGCCATTCCGAAACGCGCCACAAGAGGCCCGAGCACCATCACCGAACCGCGCAGTGCGGCCGTCTTCTTCCGGTATTCCTCGCTGTTGATATAATCCACGTCGATCGAATCGGCCTTGAAGGCGCACTCCGATTCCGAAAGATAGTTGACCTTAACCCCCATTTCCGACAGGAGCTGGATCAGATTGCGCACGTCGGCAATCTGCGGAAGGTTTCTGATCACCACCGTTTCCGACGTGAGCAATGTGGCGCAGATAACCTCGAGGGCTTCGTTTTTCGCCCCCTTGATATTAACTTCGCCATGCAGGGGATGCCCTCCTTCTACTATGAATGTGCTCATCTCTTTTTTCTTTTTTTGCCGTTTTGCTGTTTGATCGGAGCTGCCTCACGGAATTCATGAAGAAGATATGTCTCGGGGTCGAGATCTATTCTCCCTTCCGAATAAAGGGCGAGGTCGCGAAGCACCTTTGCATCGCTCACTCCCTCCTTGTTGTGGGTCAGCATCAGCTTCTTCATGTGGTGGGCGATCATCGACACGAGCAGATCTTTTTCGGGCGACTCCTCCATGTCGGCCACCTTCCGGACCATCTTCTCGATATGCTTGCCATAATGGCGGAAACGCATCGAAGAGGCTGTGTAAGGGATTTTTTCAGGCTTGGGAGAGAGCTTTTCCTCGGTGATCACTTCGCAGGGGAAGTCCACGTCGAGCCTGAAACGCGACATTATCATTATCTGGTCCCATGCCTTCGACATGTCGCGATTGGGGCCTACAATGTCGGGATGAAGAGTGGCGAGCGCCTTGACAATGGCAGCGGCGCAGGCGGTGCGCTCGTCGCGGTCTTCGATCTGAAGACAATAGTCCACGAGCTCCTGCAGATGCCGGCCGTATTCGGGCAGAATGATCTGTTCTTTCTGTATTGATTCCGTATCGGGGTTTTCTGGTGTCATCATAGAGGGTGAGTTAGTGAAGTTTCTTTTCGAGAGGATTACGCGCCACTGTGGTCTGATACTCCTTCAGATAACGCGGAACGGAGTAAGCCGTGTCGATGAAATCCTTTTCGCGGAAGGCCTTTTCCGACAGCGCCATCATATCTTTGGCCATAGGGAGCAGCGAATCTATCCAGCGGGCTCCGGGAAGGGTGATCACATCCTTGGTCTTCGCAGCCCCGTCGCCCATGAATATCACTTTCCGCCCCTCCAGCTCGGAGAATGAACCGGGAGTGATGATCATGGCCTGAGGCTTTATAACCTCGTTGAGCGCGAAGTCGTAGGCGCCGGTGTAGACTTCCATTCTGCGGGCGTCAACCATCGGCACGAGGATCTCGTCGCCTTGAAGATCGTGAACGCCAAACATCGCCTTAACGGCGATTATCTTGAGAGTGTCGACTCCGATCAGAGGCACTCCGAGACTGAAGGCAAGACCTTTGGCGAGCGAAAGACCTATGCGCAGGCCGGTGTAGCTGCCGGGCCCCATGCTGACGGCCACCGCATCGAGCGGCATGTCGCGGCGATGGATCTCCTCCATGCATTCCTCGACAAACACCGGAAGCCGGTTGGCATGCTGCATCCCCTCCGTGTCGTCGCGCTGAAACTCGATGGCGCCATCCTGACAGAGGGCCACGCTGCAGATCTTGCCTGATGTTTCTATATTGAGTGTTGTAATCATTTCTTATTCGTTATTGATTCACTGAACGCCCTCGCGCAACGGATTCCGTCGACTGCCGCCGAGACAATGCCGCCGGCATATCCGGCTCCCTCTCCCGCCGGATAAAGATGACGGAAGGTGGGCGATTCGAGGGTTTCACTGTCGCGCAGAATGCGCACCGGCGATGATGTCCGCGACTCCAGACCTATCATCGTAGCATCGTTGGTGAGGAATCCCGGGCATTTTTTCCCGAAATCGACAAATCCCTTCCTGAGCCTCCATGAAATAAAGGGAGGGAAAAGACGGTTGAAATCGGCCGGGTGTATTCCGGGTGCGTATGATGTGGCGGGGAGTGTCTTTGACACAACTCCGTCGGTAAAATCCTTCATCCGCTGGGCCGGGGCGTTGATGCCTCCCGATTCCTCGAAAAATTTCTCTTCGAGACTTTTCTGGAGAGCGAGAAGTTCGAGGGGGCCTTCCGAGGCGAATTCCGGGAAATCGCCGGGGCGGATCTCCACCACCATTCCGGAATTGGCCCATCGTCCGGCG
>SAMEA3663118__coassemble_651_pt1 | contig 10638 bp, 6 predicted proteins | sample SAMEA3663118__metabat2_high_PE_005 | metagenome-assembled genome bin SAMEA3663118 (sample SAMEA3663118) | pig gut metagenome | biome: pig gut; feature: pig-associated habitat; material: faeces | place: Denmark | collected 2012 | reverse complement strand
AACTGCGACGCTGTGGTTGTCGACACGCGCTGGAACGGGGGCGGCTGGCTCCACAACGACCTGGCGCAGCTGCTCGGCGGCCGTGAATACGTGCGCTTCATGCCGCGCGGCCGATATATCGGTTCGGAGCCCTTCTCGCAGTGGTACAAGCCTTCGGTGATGCTCGTCAACGAGGGTAACTACAGCGATGCCCACGGATCGCCCTATACCTACCGCACGCTCGGCCTCGGCAAGATCGTCGGTGCTCCGGTGCCCGGCACTATGACGGCCGTATGGTGGGAGACGCAGATTGACCCGACGATCGTGTTCGGCATTCCGCAGGTCACCAACGCCGACCTCAACGGCCGCGCGCTGGAGAACGTGCAGTTCAATCCCGACATCACCATCTACAACAATCCGGCCGACGAACTCAACGGCCGCGACGCGCAGCTCGAAGGGGCCGTCAAGGCCCTGATGAAGTAACCGCGACTACTACAGCTTTCAGGCCGAGCGGATTTTTCCGCTCGGCCTGTTTTTTGACATTTTTCTTTTATCGCACCTTTTCAATCCCTGTTGACACTCTTATTTTGATAAAAAATGATATAAAAACCCCGAAACATGTTGCATAACATATTCCCGCATGATGCTAATTGACGATTTTATAGCTAACTTTGCAGCGTGAAAAGGGAAAAGCCGCGACGGCTTCCCGACTCGATGTAACTGAACAATCTTGTAATACCTTATCATTGACCCCTCGCAGAGGGAAAACTTACCTGTTAAAACTCATCATTCTGACCTTCTAATCACCGATAGAAACTTCACAATAAGAGGGGCGTGCGAAAGATCGCACGCCCCGAATATTTTTTCATAGATATGATTCCACCTGGGAGAGGAGGGTTTCGCCGTCGATCTCTCCGCTGCGGCGCCACTTCTCGACTCCGTTCTGATAGATGATGAATGTCGGGATGCTCTCTACCTCCTGTTCGGAGGCGAGCTCGCGGTTCTCGTCGATGTCGAACTGGGCGACGAGGGCGCGCCCCTCGAGCAACTCCTTGATCTGGGCCACGACGGGCATCATTCTCTGGCAGTGGGGGCACCAGGAGGCGAAGAATTCAACAAGCACCACGGGGCTTTCGCTAAGTAATTCGGTATAGGTCATAACTTGGAATTTTAATATTAGTATAGTAAAAACGCCCGGCGGTGAAAAGGGTTCAGCCACCTTGTAAAATACCCCGCCGGCGCAAGCCGGCCATGCGCGGATGCAGGGCGCGAGGGCAGCCCCGTAGGGGCTCCACTCCCGGACATGCTCCACTCCCGGACATAAGGAAAGGCGCGCCCGGAGGGACGCGCCTTTATGGTGGGGTTATAGTTTCGGAGGATTGATTACTTCACGAAAACTTTGCTAACCTTGTTGCCTTTCTTCACGATGAAGAGACCGTTTTCAGCGTTAGCCACGCGAACACCCTGAAGGTTGTAATAAACAGCGGGAGCGTTGTTAACCTCAGTCTCGATACCCTCAACACCGGAGATCTCTTTCTCGGAGTTGAAGATAACCGAAGGATTGTTTAGGTCTGTGACGTTGAGAACGCAGCTGCCAGACCATTCCTCAGCGAAAGTAAGGTTGTCAGGACTATTCTTTGCGAGAACATAGTCCGTGTCGAGCTCAAGAGCTTCGTTGGAGCCGCCGTCAGCGTAACCGCCGCAGTTGATCTTCTGCCAGTTTGTATCAGCAATTTTAAATGCCACGCCTGCAGGAATCGACTGATCTTCACCGCACACGAAGGTATAGACAACGCCATCGGTAGTACTAAACTCCCAAGCGTCGAGATCGCCTTCTCCATTACCCCAGTTGTTCATATCGCCGCGGAAGTAAACCTTTGTGAAACCTGTGGGTTTCGGAGTAGTGGTTGTCATTGTGATAGTGCTGAGGTCGCCGGCTACTACGATCTTGTAATCACCTTCCCAGGGAGTCTCGATGTTGGGGCTGTACTTATCACCTGCTACAAGAGCAACGGGCTTGCCCAAATCCGCCTCTTCGTAGGATCTTTCGGGCACGAGGATACCTGAGTCGAAACCGTCCCAAGCAGCGGCAACATCTTCGCCATCCTTTGCAGTGGAGATCTTGAACGACGAAGCGTTGGTGAGATCAAGAGTATAAACGCCGTCAGCGTATACGAACTCAGCGGGATTGCCGGGTGTCCAAGGTGCGGGGAAACCTGTACCGGCGCCTGTAGCGTAGAGAGGAGCACCGTTCTGTGCGTTTACTGTAAGTGCTGCTGCAGCAGCAAGTGCAAGTGCGTAAAACTTCTTCATAATTGATTGAGTTTTTTGTTGGTTATTTATATAAGTTGATTATAAATCAAATGAGATAGCCTTCGGAACGGGAGTGCCCATTTCGACGCGAAAAAAAAACGCGGGAAAAACAAAGAGGCTTACGCTACTCGGCATCATTGCTCAATTCGTTGCAGGCAGCCGATTGCTGCCGGAATCATAGAGGTCAACGCTCAATGGTTACTTTTTAACCAACGGATGAATGAGTTCGGATTAGCCTTAAATCATGGTAGCCGCCCTGCGGGCACAATTCCGATGCAAAAATAATCAAAAAAATCGAAACGCGCACAATATTTGCAAAAAAAATTGCAGAAAAATATCAGAGCGGCGAAAAGGGGGCGAAAAAAAGGGTGCGCCAGCTCGCTGACGCACCCTTTTGTCGCAGCGGACCGGGGTCCGCCGGGGTTTTCAAAGATTGTTTCGCTCCTGATTATTTCAAGGTGATAGTGTAAGGATAAACTCCGAAGTTGACCTCGATGTCGTAGGTTCCCTCCTTGGCTTCCATGTTGTCGCCGTTGAAGTTCAGGTTGTAGCTCTGTTCGTTGCCGACTACTGTCTCAACCTTGGCGCCACCGAAGTTGAGCGTCCATGCATGGTTGCAGCAGAGCTTGAAGTTGTCGCCGACCTTGACTCCCTTGGCAGTCCATACCTTGAAGTCGCTCGAGTGAGTGAGCTCGGTAGCGGATGCGAGGTCCCAGCCGTTGCCGGAACCGATCACTGCAATCGACTCGATGGGGCTGAACTTGTAGGTGAGCAGAGCGAGGTTCATCTCAACCCAGTAGAAGTTGGTGCCCTTGAGCTGCGGTTTGATATTCTTGCCGTCGCTGCTTGTGGTGAGTTTACCGGTCATAACGTTGTTCTCGTCAACCACGGGATCCTCATCTGCCGACTGCTTGAACATCGTGCCGCCGAGAGTCGGGCGCTCGCCGATGCGGGCGATGTTCCCGAGAGCGGCCACGCCCTTATACTCGATGTAGTTGTCGGTGTGGAGCGTGAAGACATTCTTCGTTGCCGAGAAGGCATAGAGCTGGTCGAGAGCGAAGCTTACGCTGAATGTCTCGGTCTCCATGTTGACGGTGATCAGCATCGGGCCTGCGCTTGTGATGACGCCCGGAGTGCTGTTGGCAGTCGTAACCGGGTTGAGCAGACCGCTGATAGCCGTAGCTTCGCCCTTGACGCCAAATGCGCCGTCGGCAAACTGCTTGCTTGCGTATGTCGAAGCCGGGATGATCATCCATCTGTAGCCCTCTGCGGAAGTAGCGAGGTTCTCGGGAACGTCAAACTTGATCGAGAACTGAGGATTGTCATACTGGTTGGCGCCTGCCTGGGTGTTGGTGAAGGGAATCGCCTTCGTGATATCCCAGTTGCAGAAGTTGCCGACGAGATAGTAAGCGTTTTCGATCACCTTGGTCGGATCGAGGGTAGTCACCTTATAGAGGTAGCTGCCGTAGTAGGCATCCATGCCGCCGAGACGGACATTGGTTGTCTCGAGTTTGGCATAGGCAAGGTAGCGGATATATACGTCGTAGGTGCCGGGAGCCTTGGAAATGGCTCTCTGGATGGCGCCGTTGAGCATGTCGGGATTGATCGTGATTTTGTTGTCGGCATCAACCGTCGTTTCGATCTGTTCAGCATTCGAGAAGTTCGCGTCGCCGGCGACCTGAGCGTAAACCACGAGGTTATACTCGGCGGGGAAGTTCACGAGCTCGTCGATATGGGCAACGTCAGCAAAGACGTTCTGCTCGTTGAGAGTCTTGAGGTTGAACTCGGAGGCATCCTGCGACACCTTGAGGTTAGCATCCTCAAACACCAGACCGGTGTCGGGATAGCCATGAGCGGGGGGATCAGGAAGATCGTCGCTACATGACACCATACCCGCTGCGAGAGCAATAATCGATAAATATTTAAAAGCTTTCATACTTAAAATTCTGATTTGTCATTATTGAGACGGCCGGTTCCGGTCAGGCTTCGGGCCGGAACCGCTGTTTCAGGTTGGCATCAATTGAACTGAGGCGTGCGGCCTACGAATGTAACTTCCTTATTGCCTTCCACAACATAGATGTTGAGACCGGTAACGTCGACAACGACGGTGAACGGAGTCTGCTCGGTGCAGTGGATGCCCCAGTTACCTAAACCCGGGCTAATGATCTCACCGTTGAATGTGCCTCCGTTGGCCACATTGTCGGTGATCGGCACCACATAGAAGTCGTCGGTGTGCGAGCCGAGCGAAGCGTCGGGCTTCCATCCGAGGAGCTCGGTGAAGAAGCGGAACTGGCTTGCATTGTCGGGATTGCTCGTGTCGCCTCCGTTATCCTTCGGATTGAGCAGGAAGTGGCCGACATAGAGCTTCTGGCCTGCGAGGTCGTCCGGTTCGTAAACGCGGAAGGGGACGTAGGCGTCGAAGTTGGCTGCGGAGGGGGCGAGGAAGCCGTTGGAGGCTGAGCCGTCGAGTGTGGATACGTCACCGCAGATGTAGATCCATCCCGGTTTGAGCAGTGCGAAGACCACGTTGACCTTGTCGTAGCTTACCACATTGTTGGAGACGATGCGGCTGCCTTCGATTCCGGGGATTTCGCAGACGGCGCGGAAATAGAGTTTCACGGGACCTTTTGCGAATTCGCTCTTGGCGTAGGCATCCTCGTCGGCGATGCCGGCCATCTGGTTGGCCGCCAAGGCGAGGTTGAAGAGCTTCAGCGACATTGCTGCGCTGTTGGGGTTGGTATTCTCGAGAGCGATACTCTTTCTTGCAGCGATATCCTCGTCGCTATAGGGCACTGTCGGATCAAGGCTCACAAGGGCGGAATAGTTGCACTGTGCCGCAAAGCCGTAATCGGGCTGCGAACAGAAGAGGTTGAACGTCTCGTTGCTGGTCAGATCGCCGTTGGTCTGGAGCACCTGCTGCTGAAGGGCCGGTGTGTTGACCGTGAACGTCGTCGGATCTTTATATTTCGGGTCTTCGTTCTGCTCGCAGCTTGTGAAGCTGATTGTGAGCATCAGTCCGAGCGCCGAAGCCATCATTAATTTCTTCATATCTTATGATTCTATGATGATTTGTGACAATGATTGATTAATAACCTGTGGTCTGCTCGAAATTCGAAGAAATCATCACATCGGTGGGGATAGGATAAAGCTTCGTAAATTCGCGGAGGTTCGTACCGGTCTCGACGCCGCCTTTCCATTCCCAGGTGTAGCCGGTGCACCACTGGTTCCAGCGGATAAGGTCGGTGCGGCGTGTGGACTCAGAGTAGAGTTCGCGGCAACGCTCGTCGCGGAGGGTCTGCATGTTGACCGACGAGAAGTTGTGGTCTTTGTCGCCGTAAGCGCGCTCGCGGATATAGTTGACATAGGTCGCAGCTTCCGCGGGGGAGCCTCCGCCGCCCTGAAGGATGGCCTCGGCCGCTGTGAGGTAAATCTCAGCCAGACGGATCATGGCATAGTCGCCGCCCAGCTGACCCTTCGGCTGCGGCTGCTCGGGCAAAAGCTTGCCGTCGTCATCATAATTCCAGTTGGAATATTTGATGGCAAGATAGCCGTTGGTGCCCCAGTTGTCACCAAGGAGAGTAACGTTTTCGGGAGTGAAACCGAACTTCGATGTTGCGAAGAGGTCAGTGCGCGAGTCATCGCTTTCCGACATTTCGGGGTCAAGCCACTCGAACTTCTGGATGAAGCTCTTGCGGGCCACCATACATTTCCAAGCGTCGCCACAGTTATACCATGCGGCTGCGAGATTGGCGGTTTCGGGATCCTTGAAATTCCATGTCGAACCGTCGGGAGCAGTGTAGTTTACCTTCGACGGATCGTCGGTAACGGATACACCGTCGGTTGTGCCGAGCCATGCGACGCAAAGGAACGTGGCGCCCGAGTAGCTGAGCAGGTTGGGATCGTCCTGAACGAGCGACCATATGATCTCGTTGACATCGCTGCCTTCGTTGCCAAGCACATATTTCTTGTTGTTGGCGCCGAAGAGGGTCTTATAGGTCTTTGCCAGACCGTTGCCGTAGTAGCCGCCCTTGCCGAGACGGTTGATCACGTTCTTGCAGTGGGCGTAGCATTTGTCGTAATCGGCGCGGCCTGCGAAGACTTCGCCGTTGAGGTAGATCTTTGCGAGGATCGACTCGGCAGCGTCGAGACCGACGAAACCGTAGTGGGGAACCTGGTTTGCGCCATACTGGGCGACAACCTCCTCAAGGTCGGAAGTAACGAGCTCGTAAACCTGAGCGCGGGGGAGCTGCGTGGGGAGCTGACCCACGAGAGTGCTCTCGTCGGCATAAGGAATCTTGTCGTAGAAGCTCAGCATGTAGAAATAGCATGCGCCGCGGAGGATACGGGCCTGACGGACATACTCGTCAATCGTGGCCTGGTCAACACCTTCAAACTGGCCGCTCTGCGCCGAATTGATAAACTGGTTGCAGAGGGTGATGTTGATCATCAGACGCGAATAGAATCCATAGACCGAAGGAGTGTCCGGGCTGACTATACCATAGTTCATCGTGCCGTATGTAGCGGGGTCCCACAGCCAGGAAGCCTCGTCGGTGGGGATGCACTCAGCCGTGAACATGGCGCGCTGGAACGAACCCATACCGCCGTCATACGGATCAAGGATGTTCGTGCCGTTAGGGCCATAGGTACAAAAGTTCAGATAAATATCGCTGAACACCCTGTTGATGTCTTTCGAGACATCGGTGATTTCATTGGGGTTAACCGGGGACAGGTCGAGGTCATCGACACACGACGTCGCACCAAGGCAGAGCGCCGACACTCCCAATGTCATGAATATTTTATTGAATGTCTTCATTTTGTTCTTTCCTTAAAATTATAAATTGAGAACTACACCGAGAGTTGTGGTAATAGGACGCGGATAGGGGCTCTTGTCTATACCGCTGAACACTTCAGGATCGACACCGGAATACTTCGTGATGAGGAAAGGATTCTGCACGGCGCCGAAGATTCGGAGCGACCCCCAGTCTTTCTGGAATGTGTAGCCGAGCGTGATGTTGTCGCAGCGCAGGAACGAAGCGTTCTCAACGAAATAATTCGAGAGCTTGTTGTTCGTGTTTCCGTTCATGAAGATATACGTATCGTCGAGAAGATTGGAAAGGTTATAAGCCGGCATCTTGGCGCTATAGCCGTTGGTGCTGTTATACTTCATGCTGTTGTAGACATAGTTGCCTATGCTTGCGCGGAGCTGGATGCTGAGATCCCAGTTCTTCCAGGAGAAGCTGTTGTTCCATGCCATCGTCACCTTCGGGTCGCGGCTATGATACATGATCTTATCGTTATCGTCGATGATACCGTTCGCATCCTGGTCGACGAACACACCCTCGATCGGATCGCCGTTCTTGTCGTAAACCTGCTCATAAACCAGGTAGGTGAATGCGGGCTTTCCGACGATGAAATACTGCAGACCGGTGTTGCCGGTGTCGCCGAGGCCTTCAGCCTGAAGTGCGGAAGAAACGCCCTCGCCCTGCAGTTTGGTAATCTTGTTTTTGTTCCAGCCGATGTTGAGACTTGTGGTCCATGTGAAGTTGTCGGTGACCACAGGCTTGGCGGTGATGGTAGCGTCGATACCGATGTTCTCCATCTCGCCGATGTTACGCCACATCTTCGTCTGGGTGTTCATGGCAGCGGTGGCCACGTTTGCAAGCAGGTCGGTGGTGTTGCGCTTATACCAGTCTAATGTCAGCGTGATTCTGTTATTGAGGAATCCCATGTCGAGGCCGACATCCCAAGTGGAGGTTGTCTCCCATGTCAGGTCGGGGTTGTAGGCCTGCGGATAGTAAGGATAGATCCATTCGCCGGAGCCGTCGGGACTGAGATAACGGAAGCCGTTGGTATAAGAGTTGATATAGTTAGGCATGTAGGGGAAGTACATACCGTTGAGGTCCTGCTGACCGGTCTGGCCCCACGATGCGCGGAGCTTGAACTCGTTGAGCCATCCTCTTGTATCCTCCATAAACGACATATTGTTGATCTTCCATGCAAGAGCGGCTGCGGGGAAGAGACCCCAGCGGTTATCTTTAGAGAAACGCGAGCTGCCGTCGTCACGGATAGTGAACGTCAACAGATAGGTGTCGTCGAAGGTATAGTTCAGACGTCCGTAGAAGCTAAGCAGCTGATAGATGAAACCGCCGTAGTTGACGGGAGCGTCTTTATATGTCTTGCCGATGTTGGCTGCGGTGGCAGGATCGTAGTTGAGCGTATATACGCCGTTGTTGTATACGCTTCCGTCGGTCCAGTTGTTGTAGAAGCCCATGGTCGTATAGACTGTCGAACTGTGATCGTAGGCGTCCTGACGCTGCCAGTCGTAACCGACCGTCACGTCGAGATTCGACTTGATGGCGTCAAACTGCTTCTTATAGTTGATATAGAAAGAGAGCATCGTGTTGCGCTGGAGCTGATACCATTTGTAGTCAGTGCCGGCGCCATTGTTGTCGTTGCCTCTCCATGCCATGATGGAATTCTCTTCCGTACGGCTGTGCTGCCATGCCTTTGTCACCTCATAACCGAGGTTGAGGTTGAAGTGGAGCTCAGGCACCCAGTAGAGGGAATAGTCGATCTGAAGGCTGCCGTTTGACGAGAGGCTCTTGCCGATATTCTTGACATCATCAAGTTCCTGCACCGGGTTCTGGAATCCCTGGGTCGCATATTTGCCGGCGTCGGTAAGGTTGTAGTAACCGTTGAACATCGTCATGCCCGTGCGGCCCGTTGTGGCATAATCTTCATGGATGGGATAGACGGGAGCCATGGTCACAGCGCTGGAGAGGTTCCAGTTGCAATGGCGTGTGCGGACGTATGATCCGTTGGCTGTAGCCGTAATCTTAAGGGCATCGTTGAAGAACTTGGGAGTCAGCGTGAAACCGACAGTGGTACGCTGCATGCCGCTGGTCTTCATGATACCGTTGTTGTCGGTCCAGGAGGCGTTGACGCGATAAGGAAGAATACCTGCGCTACCGCCTACGCTAAGAGAGTAATCCTGAGAGAAAGAGGTGCGGAGCACTGCATCCTGCCAGTTTGTGTTGTGATACATGGGCTCGCCCTCGGGATCTTCATTATAGTTGAGCTTGCTGAGCATACCCTTGGCAGCATCAGAGCCGTAGGTGTTGATGAAGTCGACAAACTTGTTGGTGCCCATCATGTTCATGAGCTTGCCGGGGGTGTTGACATGCCAGTTGGCAGCAAAATTCACCTGCGGACGACCGTTTTTGCCTTTCTTTGTCGTGATGATGATCACACCGTTGGATGCGCGCGAACCGTAGATTGCAGTGGCGGATGCATCCTTAAGGATGGTCATCGACTCGATGTTGTTAGGATTGAGGTTGCTCATCGGGTTACCGCCGGCACCGTTGTTCATGTTCGACATGGGGACACCGTCGATCACGATAAGAGGGTCGTTGGAAGCGTTGAGCGAAGCGCCGCCGCGGATACGGATTGTAGCCGATCCCGTCGGGTCACCACCGTTGGTCGTAACGACAACGCCCGGGCTTGCGCCGACCAGAAGGTCCTGAGCCGATGTCGAGATACCTGCCTCTACGTCGTCGGGTGAAATCACGGCAACCGCACCGGTTGCATCCTGTTTCTTGACAGTACCGTAACCGATCACCACTGTCTCGGCGAGAACCGTGGCGTTCTGCTTCATCACAATGTTGAGATGGGTCTGTCCTTTCACGGGAACATCCATAGGATCATAGCCTACATAGCTCACCACGAGAGTGGCATTTGAAGGAACCGTGATCGAGAAGTTTCCCTCCAGGTCGGCCGATGTGCCGTTGGATGTGCCTTTTTCCATAATGGTGGCACCGATCAGGTCTTCTCCTGTCTCATCGGTCACATGTCCCGTGACTGTGATCGACTGAGCAAGAGACGGGATTGCAAGCGCCAACAGCATTGCCATCGTCACCCACAATTTCCTGTTCAGCTGAAAACAAAAGTTCTTCATGCAGAAATGAAATTAAGTTTTACATTAGGGTTATTTAAATTTATTCTTTTTCAGATAGTTAGTGCTTCGTTTGCATTTTTCATGGAAGCGGATAGATAGCTGAAGCTTACAATCGGAGAGACCCGCGGAGATAGTCGCGGGCAGAGTTTTTCATGCCGTTTTCCCTTCTTTTGTGCAAAACAGATACAAAAATATAGATTTTATAACATTATTTTTGGCTATAAAACCCTTTTTAACACTGTTAATTAACATTGTTAAGATATAATTTTTGCTATTTCTGCACTTAATTCGACACTCTCCAGGCGGCGTCGACGCGGCGTTTCACAGCCACGAGATTGAACCCGATCGCCAGGATCGTGAGCAGAGCTCCGGCCGCCGGAACGACCCAGAGC
>SAMEA3663118__coassemble_634_pt1 | contig 10786 bp, 5 predicted proteins | sample SAMEA3663118__metabat2_high_PE_005 | metagenome-assembled genome bin SAMEA3663118 (sample SAMEA3663118) | pig gut metagenome | biome: pig gut; feature: pig-associated habitat; material: faeces | place: Denmark | collected 2012 | reverse complement strand
ATTATGCGCCAGCACCGGTCTTCGAGCTCCTTTTCCCTGACGCCGTGGCGATACATCAGCAGCAGGAAATTGAAGTGGGCGCTCATGCGGCGGTCGAGCGCCGCGGAGAGAAGTTGCGGATGATTTTCCGACATATATCCGACGATCCTGTCGGTCACTGTCAGCGCGTCGGCACGCCGCAGGGAAAACTTGTGCATGTAAGATGATTCATGCTGCCGGTAGCCGTAAAGGGGCGAGCCGTAAACCGCGACATTCTCGGCGGCGAGCCAATAGCGATAGAAAATGTCGAGGTCCTCGTAGCGGATCGTCTCATCGTGAAGTATAGCGGAGGTTATCTCGCTGCGGTAAATCTTTCCCCAGGGAGAATTGTCGGCCGGAAAGGTCTGATAAAGGGCAGCCTCTACAGCCGGCACGGATCTGACAATCCGGTAGCCGGCCTGACGCATATCGCAGTGATTGCCGGCTCCTGCCCCCTCTGCCCCATGGCCGAACATTCTCCGGAATTTATGACTGCCTCCTCCGCGAAACCGCAGGTAAGGAGCCATGGAAATTTGAGCCTCGCCCCTTGCCAGAGGGGGAAGCAACAGCTCGATAAACCGTGGATGGAGCAGATCGTCGGCATCCAGAAACGACAGGAAAGGAGCCGAGGCGGCGGCCACTCCGGCATTGCGTGCTGATGAGACTCCGCCGTTTTCCTTATGGATCACCCGGATGCGGCTGTCGCGGGCTGCATATCCGTCGCAGATGGCCGGCGAAGAATCGTCGGAACCGTCGTCGACGAGGATAAGCTCCCAGCGCGAATAGGTTTGCGCCAATACGCTTTCCACGCATTGGCGCAAATATTTCTCGGCCTGATAGACAGGCACAACAATCACTACTTCGGCCTCTTTCCGTTCTTTCGAAGCTGTCATAGGCCTCAGGGAATCACACTGTCAGGATTTCTTTCTCCTTATCGGCGAAGATCGAGTCGATCTTCTTCATGAATTTGTCGTGGAGCTTCTGCACGTCGGCTTCGGCGTCTTTCTCGGCGTCTTCGCTCAGACCCTGCTTGATCTCCTTCTTCAGACCTTCGATTGCCTCGCGGCGGGCGTTGCGCACCGACACCTTGGCATTCTCTGCCTCCCCCTTGCTCTGCTTCACGAGCTGCTTGCGGCGGTCTTCCGTGAGCGGCGGAATCGAGAGACGGATCACCTCGCCGTTGTTCTCGGGCATGATGCCGAGCTCGGAATTGATGATAGCCTTCTCGATCTCCTTGAACATCGACTTCTCCCAGGGCGTGATGGCGATGGTGCGGGCGTCGGGCACGGATACGTTGGCCACATTGGAGATGGGGGCCTGCGAGCCGTAATAGTCCACGCGGATGCCGTCGAGCAGACGGGCGCTTGCCTTGCCGGCGCGGATATGCGAAAGAGCGTCATCGAGATATTCCACTGCGAGCTGCATGGAATCTTCGGCATTCTGGAGATATTCTTTAACTTCCATGATATTGTGTTTTTAAATTGATTTTCATTAGATATTTGCCGCGACTCACACTGTCACGAGCGTGCCGACGTTGTCGCCGCCGAGCATTTTGCCGAGATTCCCTTCAACATCCATGTTGAAGACATAGATCGGCATATTGTTCTCTTTGCAGAGGGCGGTGGCGGTGAGGTCCATCACCTTGAGGCCTCGGCCGAGCACCTCGTCATAGCTAATTTCGTCGAATTTGGTGGCCGTCGGGTCTTTTTCAGGGTCGGCAGTATAGACTCCGTCGACGCGCGTCCCCTTGAGCATCACCTCAGCCTCGATCTCAATGGCGCGGAGAGCGGCTCCGGTGTCGGTGGTGAAATAGGGATTCCCCGTGCCGCCGGCGATGATGGCCACCTTTCCCTGCTTCATCGCTTCTATAGCCTTCCATTTCGAATAATATTCGCCGACCGGATACATGTTGAGGGCCGTGAACACCTGTGCCGGCTGACCTGCCGCCTCGAGAGCCGAGGAGAGAGCGAGGGAATTGATCACAGTGGCGAGCATACCCATCTGGTCCCCCTTCACGCGGTCGAACCCTTTTGACGCGCCCGAAAGGCCGCGGAAAATGTTGCCGCCGCCGATCACGATGCCGATCTGGACGCCCGAGTCGGCCATTTCCTTGATCTGGCGTGCGTAAGAATTGAGCCGGGCAGTGTCGATGCCGTGGCCCGCTGAACCGGCAAGCGACTCGCCGGAGAGCTTCAGAAGGATGCGCTGATATTTCATTTTGTAACAGTTATCTTGATTTGAAACTTAAAAATTCGATAGAATGCGAGGCTCCGATTAGCGGGCGGAGCCGCCACAACTATCAAAATTAAGAAAAATATCTGACAAAATGAAATAATCGGCCAAAAACAGCCAAAAACGAGCAGAAACACCCGTCGAGAGTCTTCATAAAATTCCAAGGAACTAAAAATCGCAATGGGATTATGTGAGAACGATTAATAATTTTTGAGTCGTTGGCGTTTTTATTATGGGGGAATTACCCAGAAGAAAAAATCGCTAATTGAAAAATGCTGATGGAGAAAAATACAGAGAAAAATATGCCGAAAAATTTGAATCGGCCGAAGCCTTTATAAAGGCTTTAGATGAATATATTGATTATTATAACAATAAAAGAATAAAATCCCGGTTAACAGGAAAGAGTCCGGTGCAATACCGAACTCTTTCTCAAATCGGACAGTAAATAACCCGTCCAACTTTTTGGGGTCACTTCAATTTGACACAGCCCCGGTTTATGGTAGGACAGTTGGCTGTCTTATTTCTTGATAATTACTTTGTCAATTTTTGTGCCTTGGCGACGGATATAGATCCCGGAGGTCGGATTGACTATTTTGACGCCCTGTAGGTTATAGTATTCTGCATCGGCATCGATTGCATCGGTTTCAATGGCTTCGATTCCGGTAGTAATGCCCTGTTTGCTGAACTTGCTCCATACGACGTCGGCTTTGTAGTCGTCCGTTGCCTCTTTGGGGACATAAAGATAGGCGTTGGCGTAAGTGACGTTCGAGAAGGCATTTTCGTTTTCAACGTATGGAGGGTAGGTGGCGAGGCTGATAACCGACTTGAAGTCAACGTCGGCAAATGCCTGACTGCCGATTTGGCTAACCGATTCCGGGATGGTAATCGACTTCAAAGACGTGCAGCCCATGAAGGTCTGAGACTCGATTTGATAAAGATTCTTAGGCATGGAAACAGAAGTCAGCGACGTGCAATTCTTATAAGCGCGGCTGCCGATTGAATAAACGGAGGCAGGGATTTCTGCACTCTGGATTGCGCTTCCTTCGAATGCATTTCGGCCGATTTCGGTGACGGTTTCGGGTATTTCAAGCGCGGTCAGGGATGTGCACTCACGGAAAGCGCCGTCGGGTATTGAGGTGATGTTCTCGGGAAGTTCCACCGATGTGAGGTTTGTGCAGCCATAGAAGGCGTTTTTGCCGAGTGAGGCAACGATTGACGCCGTGGCTGCTTTCGGTGCTTTGCGAATCTGCGATTTCGTGACCTTGGCAATCACGGGAGTTGCCTCCGGCTCGCGATAGCTTACGCTTTCGAGCGACTTACAGCCTTCGAAGGCGCTGTTGCCGTAGCAGACCACCGAAGCGGGCAATTCTACAGATGTGACGGCGGTACCCTTGAGAGCGGAGGCCGAAATGGCCACTACGTCGTAGGTGTTCTCGCCGTCGGTCACTACGTCGGGCACGGTGTAGTTGCCCTCTGCAGAGCCGCTGGTTTCGCCGGCATAATATATCTGTGTCTCCTCTTCATCGGCAAAGGCATACATCTGAGTGTCGTTGGCGATGGGATAGCACTTGAATTGTCCCCATGCTTCATCGGCCTTATAATCAGCTACCTTACCGTCGGGAACGAAAATCAGAGTTGTGTTGTATTGTTCTTCGGCAAAAGCATAAGTGTCAAGTGTCGGGATGGTCGTGGCGCCGACATCCAGTCGGGCAATTGGGGAATCATAGAAGCTGTAGAAACCGATATTCTCTACTGTCCGGGGCACATAGAAGTAGGTAAGACCAGTGTTTGCAAAGGCCTGTTCCCCGATGTAGGTCAGGTGATAGGTAAGTGAGCCGGGATCGCTTGCGGCGGCATGCCGGGGTGCATTGGCAATCTGGTTGCCGGTTTCGTCCTCATATTCTTCAGTGTCGTACCATTCGATGGTCTTGAGCTCGTGGTTTGCGCTAAAGGCCGAGTAACCGATGGTTCTGAGACCGGTAGGCAAATGCACGGCAGCCAGCTCCAAACATCCGGAGAAACAATCACTATCAAGAATACGGCAACGTGGCGGAATCACGACGGATTCGAGCCCCGATTCCATAAAGGCACCGCTTCCCACTGCAGTCACCGATTCGGGTATGTCAATCGACTTCAGGTTATAGCATTGCAGGAACATAAAGGTTGGCACGTGGGTCAGTCCTTCCGGAAGTATAACCGACTGCAGGTATAGGCAATTTCCGCAAATACCGGTACCGAATCCGTCCGGGTTGACATTAGAGAAGTCGATTTTAGTAATATGGGAGTATTGGAAAGCCTGTTCTCCAACTGATTCCAGATGACCTTCGAATGTAACGCCGGTCACGTCGGCATAGGCGAATGCCCCATCGCCAATGGCCGTAACGGCATAAGCGGTTTCGCCGTCGGGATAAATGTATGCCGGTATGACGATATCGCCCTTGTAGTTGGGCTCCCAGTAATTGACGTCGTAGTTTGAAGTTACAGTTGCCTTGTGGTTCTTGTCGTCGAGTATGTAAGCAATGCCATTGTCATAATGCTTGATTATCAGAACGGTCACAGGAAGACTATACCAGTATTCATGGGCTTTATATGCATCATAAGCGTCGGCAGGCACATAAACCGAATAATTAAGCGTGTACCATGGCATCGACGATGTGTCTTTGTAGCTGGGATTGCCGATTTCCGGCGGGGTAAGGGCGGCGAGTGTGATGCTTACCACTTTGTCGCAGTTACGGAAGGCCTGCTCGCCGATTTTTGTAATTTTGGGGCCTAATTCCACTGACGTGATAGCCGTGCAGTCTATGTAGGCTTTGGCGCCAATGGTGCTGACATTTTCGGGTAATTTGACCTCTGTCAGGTTCTTGCAGCCTGCAAACGCACACTCGCCAATTGCGGTGAGATTGTCGGGCAGCGTAATAGAGGCCAGTGCCGTACAGCCTGTGAAGGTACTGTCGCAAACCTCGACGACTGACTCCGGCAACGAAACTGATGTCAGACCGGTACATTTTGAGAATGCACCGTTGCCAATCGTGGCAAGATTTGTGGAAAAATCGACCTCGGTCAGCTTTTTGCAGCCTTCGAATGCATACTTGCCAAGCGCGGTGATTGTCTCGGGGAGTGAGATAGAGGGAAGCCAGGTACAATAGCTGAACGCATAGTCGCCAATCTCGGTGAGTGTCGTGGGTAACGTAACTGATGTAAGTCTTTCACAGCTTGCGAATGCCCCTTTGCCAATGGTGGTGACTGCTTCGGGCAACTTAACCGACTCAAGATTTCGACTCCACGTGAATGCATTATTGCCAATCGTGGTGAGTGTCTCGGGGAACGATACAGTCCAAAGGTTGCTGTAGTAGAATGTGTAATCGGCAATTTCCGTAACTACGTATTCCTTACCGTCTGAGGTTACCTTGGATGGTATCACAAGATCCTTCAAATCGGGGTATTTTCGGTCGGTCTGCCCGTACGTGGTGTCGTCGTAATATACCTTGGCCGTATGGTTTTCGGAATCCAGCAGATAGTATATTCCGCCTATGCAGACATTGGTCTCCTCGGCAAGAGCCGAAGCGAGGCCTATGGCCAAAGCCATAATGAGAGTAAAAATTTGTTTCATTTTCATAATGATTGTTTTTGTTTTTTATTATGCAAAGTTAAGACTAAAAGTGAGAACCGATATTGAAACGGGGAACACGGCCGGACAAAAATACTTGAATTCGGGAACATTTCCCTTAAAAACGCCCTCGATTTTAGCACTTTTGCGGCAAAAATCAAGAAAAATGCTTAACTTTACATCACGGAATCAATCACTGGCAACCAAATCGCCTTTTTGTTTCAAATGTTAAAATTTAACTTATCATATATTTCCCCCAAAGCCATCCTTTTGCCGGCCCTGATAATGCTCTTTTCCGGCATCGGCTACTCTTCCGAACCAGTCGGCAAGATGAACGTGCCTCAAATCCTATCCGAGTTTGATAATGCCAACGACAGTCGGCAAAAGGAACTTGCAAACCGTTTCTATGACATACTCAACGGCGAGGAGTTTTTCGACGAGCCCTACAAGATGCCAGCCGGGTGGCCGGCAGACTCGGTGCGTGCCGAGTTCTGGTTGAGAGCCTCGAGCTACTGCTTCAGCACTCAGCAATACAAAGACGCTGTCAAGTTTGGCAACAGGGCTCTCCCGCTCTTGAGTGGCGACAAGCTTATTGACTGCCTGAGCACCCTCTCGGCCGCATGTGCCCGAACTGCCGACTATGCCAATGCCATCAAATATGGCAAAAAAGTGCTCGAGATAGACCGCAAAACCGGAGACAAGAGCACTATAAGCATCGACCTGAGCAATCTGGCGTTCATGTATCTGTCGTCTGATCGCCCGGCCGACGCGCGTACATATATATTGGAAGCTATCAAAAACAGTTCCGCTGTCGGCGACTCGTTGCGAATGGCCGTTCAGATGGGCATCGCCTCTGAGGTGTTTCAAAAACTAAAAGACAATGCCAAGGCGATAGAATATGCCACAAAAGCCTACCAAATAGAAATGGCCTGTGGTCGCCAAGACCGTGCTGCAATACGTCTTTGCCAGTTGGCCACCGCTCAGATGGGTGCCGGCAAAACGGCTGAAGCCCGCGAGAACCTGCTCAAGGCCCTGCCAATCCTTGAAAAAGCGGGCAACAAGCAGTCATATTCCATTGCCTGCAATCAGCTTGGCTCCATCGCCCTTACCGACAATCAGCCGGCTAAAGCTGCCGAATATTTCAACAAGGCGCTATCGTTCTTCAGCCAAAGTGGCGACTTCTTCAACGAGAGCAAGAGCCGCTATGGATTGTATGAAGCGCTGAAGCAGTCCAATCCGCGCGAGGCGATGGCTCACCTCGAACGCCTCAGCGTGCTCAAGGATTCGCTTTACCAGCGCGAAATCCGCAAGACTACCAGCGAATTCGCTGCCAAATATGAAAATGAAAAACTTCAGGAGCAACAGCAACAGTTACATCGGAACCTTGAATACGAAAAGCGTCAGCTTCGCACGGTAATCTGGAGCGCCGCAATCATACTTCTTTTGGCAGCATGCACAATAGTGTCGCTTATCAGACTGAACCGAATGCGCCGTCTGCGCAACGACATACTGAGCCGGCAGGACAGAGAGCGCACAAATTTCTTCAACAACATCACCCACGAATTCCGCACTCCGCTCACCGTCATACGCGGAGCATCTGACCACGCCCTCAAGCACATCGGCGAGGCCGACATCATAACCGATGACCTCCAAGCCATCCGTCGCAACGAAGGCAATCTGCTACGACTCGTGAACCAACTTCTTGACATTGCCAAATTATCGAAAGGGGCTCATACTCTGCCTTACAAACATGGCGATGTGTCGGGCTACCTTACCATGCTATGCGAAAACTGCCGTATGTATGGAGTCGAACGCAATGTGTCGGTTGAGTATAGCGCTGAACCTACAGAAATACCCATGGACTTCGTGCCCGAGTATATTGAGCGCATTATACTCAATCTGGTATCAAACGCCGTGAAGTTCTCGAATCCTGGCGGTTCGGTGCAGGTTCATGCCTCGGCAAAAGGCGATAATCTTGTGCTCACAGTACATGATGAAGGCGTGGGTATGAGCAAGGAGCAGTTGAAGGAAATATTCAAACCATTCTACCAAGTCAATAACGGCAACTATAATGCCGGCTCCGGTCTTGGTCTGCCTCTGGCCGACCTTTCGACCAAAGCAATGGGTGGATCGATAAGCGTTGACAGCGCCCCCGGACACGGAGCTATATTCACCGTCACGATTCCCCTGAAAGCCTCCGTGCCCGTAGAAGAGTCATTTAAGATGGAGAATTATGCACCTGAACAGCCGGAACTCGCCGCCACAGGCACTTCCTCAAGTGCTGAAGATGAAAGCGACAGCGAAGCCGATGTAACACGCCTGCTGATAGTGGAAGACACTCCCGATGTGGCCAGATACATCGCTGCGCAGATGAATCCGTCGTATAGCTACTATTTTGCCGCTAACGGTAAGGAAGCGCTTGCCAAGGCCGAGGAACTGGTGCCCGAACTCATCATCACCGATGTGATGATGCCCGAAATGGACGGCTTTGAATTGACGGAGCAAATCCGTAAGTCTGCCATTATCGACCACGTGCCCGTGATAATGGTCACCGCCCGGGCCACCCAAGAAGACCGCTTGAAAGGACTTGAAGCCGGAGCCGACGCATACTTGGAAAAACCATTCCATGCCGACGAGCTCAACATCCGCGCCGAAAAACTTATGGCACAACGCGCTATGATGCGACGGAAATTTGCTTCAGTTTTGGCCAAGACCGCCGGTCAGGACTTGCCCGTAACCACCGAGACTGAAGAAGTTTTAGACGAAACTCCTCTCACCGAACGCGAACAGCGCGACAAGGCATTCGTCGACAAGTTTGTGTCCGTAGTACATAAATATATGGAAAAAGGGAAGCTGGATTACGATCAGATTGCATCAGAAATGTCAGTAGGCCGTGCTCAGCTCAACCGTAAGCTCAAAGCCATTACAGGCATAACGACAAAGGACTATATCCTGCAGCTCAGAATAAGCAAGGCCAAAAAACTGCTGCTTGACACCAGTCTTACAGTCTCCGAAATCGCCTACCGCTGTGGCATGGACGATCCAAACTACTTCAGCATCATCTTCCGCAAAGCCACGGGCATGACGCCGCTGGCCTTCCGCAAAGACGAATCAGTGGAGCGGAAGCCCACGATTTTGGCTCACTCCACCGCAAAAAGAAAATGATAAAAGAATGGTAAAATCCTTTACCAGCGAACATCGCCCGAAGCGAAAAGTCCATATACAACAAGACCCCTCGGAGGCGTCCGAAGGGTCGAATGAGTTAGGGATATTCAGTTAATGGCCTCAAACGCACTTAGGGAGAATGGCTAAGAATGGCGTATACGGAGATGGGGGTTGGTCGGGCTGCGATTTTTGGGTTCTCAGACGGTAAAAACTGTCAATATAGCCACACAGGGATATGACGGGTCGGCCCCGGCGTTGACCGAGGCTCAAAAATCGGGATTTTCAATCAAGCTCGTTTCTTTTCCTTTTGCCTGAGTTCTACGGCGAGCTGCCGAGCGGCAAGTGTGGCTGTGTTTGCCATGTGGATGCCGAAGAACAGAAGGAGGGTCTCGCTGTGGCGGTTTCGGGCGGTGATGCGGCCGACACCGAAGTGCAGCTTCTGGTTGCCGAAGCTGCCCTCCATGACGGTGGCGCGCAGGTTACCGATGATACGGCGGGCGGTCGGGATGTCGGCTGGCTCGTCCTTGGGCTTTGGTCCCTTGCGCACAAAGTTGGTCGTGATGCCACGCTCGGTACAATATTTCCGGTTTTCATTGTTGGCATAGATGGTGTCCATGCCGATGCGGGTGACCTTTACGCCCGTCAGCGACTCCTGATATTCAACGCATTGTTTGAGTCGTGTGCCTTCGTTGAATGCCTCGAATGAATGATGCTCGATGAACGAGATGCCGTCGACCTGAATGTTGTTGACCTTGGCACCGAACTCGACACGCTTGTTCTCCTTGCCGCGCACTATCGGGCGGATATAGGGACGGTCGATGCTGACGATGCGGTGCTTCACTTCCTTTTTATTGAAATGGTCGGTCTGCTGACGATGGACTTCTTTAATTGCCATGATGCGTTTGTCTTGCTCTGCCGAAAGATGAATCACCGGAGCATACAGGCGGCACAGGCAGTTCCATTGTCCGATGAGCTTGCCCAGCAGTTTCAGGAGCCGACGTTGCATGCGGCGAGTGGCGGATTTCTTCGGCTTACGCTGTTTGGCATATGCCAGACGGGCCTTGGCCACTTCGTTGTATTTGCTGCGGGACAGACGCTCGCCCTGCTCACGACAGGTCTTTTGCAATAATTTGTGCAGCCACTCGCAGCATTCCCACATCAGCTTTATGTCGGTCGGATACCGCAGATGACTTTCATAGCATGTGGCGTCGCTCATGCACAGGTCCTTGTCCTTCAGCATCGAGTCCCATTTCTTATAAAGTACGCTCTGCTGCCTGACGATGTCGAGCCTGGGTGCCAGTCGGTTACGGATGGCGATGACAATCTTTCCGTCCTTTATAGGACGCGACGGGTCTATCAGCACACCGCAGAACATCTGCATGTGTATGCTGCCGTTGAGCATTTCAATCAATCCATCGTCCGACAGTCCCGTATATGGCTTGAGGAACATCAGCGCTATCTCGCCATCGGGCGGGAACATCGGAGTGTTTCCCCGGGAATGCTTCTTGGGAAAATGCGACGCAAGTTCATCCTCCATCTCCTTGAGCGGAAGCATGGCGCGGATGCGTCCGAGCTCGCTGACGGCAAAGCTCTCGCGATATTTTTTCAGAAAATCGTATTCTGTAAACGGTAATGTTGGCTGTATGTCGCCGATTTTTTGTAACTTCACTTTGTATTTTTTTTAGAAATACCCCCGAACAAGCCCGTGAGTACAACCGTCCGCGATGGCAGGTAGGCCATAAAAAGATAGCCGTCCAGAGTTAG
>SAMEA3663118__coassemble_625_pt1 | contig 10904 bp, 5 predicted proteins | sample SAMEA3663118__metabat2_high_PE_005 | metagenome-assembled genome bin SAMEA3663118 (sample SAMEA3663118) | pig gut metagenome | biome: pig gut; feature: pig-associated habitat; material: faeces | place: Denmark | collected 2012 | reverse complement strand
TCTCGCCCGTGCCCCGTTCCCACACGCGCATCTCGATGTTCTGCCGGTCGGCCACGCGGGCAAATTCCACGTTGGTCTTCTTCGGGAAAATATCCGTGCTCTTTTCGATCACGGGTCCGTGGCCGAGCACCTGACAGTCGGTGACTTCATCCACAAAGATCACGCAATGCGGATTTCCCATGCCGACTGCAGTGACATTATATTGCATGTCGCCGAAATCGCACTCTTCGTGGATCATCTTTTCCCCATTGCGGGAGATAGCCGGAACGTCGGCGGCTTTCAGCACCGGGCGACCCATGTCGACAGTCACCGATTCGACGCTCCCGTCGACCACATGCAGATGAAGCACTTTTATGCCGGCAAGCGTCTCGAGCGTCACCTCTTTCTTCTCTGTGAGCCCGCGGTCGAAGACATATTTCCCTACGCAACGGCTCGCGTTGCCGCACATCTCCGCCTCGCTCCCGTCGCTGTTGAACATCCGCATACGAAAATCGGCCACGTCGGAGCGGGTGATTACCACCAGTCCGTCGCTGCCGATGCCAAAATGATAGTCGCTCATCTTGCGGGCGAGGTCGGATAGATCTTCGGGGATTCGATGCATGCCGTCAATATAGATGTAATCATTGCCCGCACCATGCATCTTGGTGAAACTTATTTTCTCTTTACACTTCACGTGGTGATCCATAAGCGTAAGTGATTTCTTTGTGATGCTGCGAAATTAGTAAAAATTTTCAAAATCTCAACGAATTTACGCCAAAATGTTTTTTAAAAATGTTTTTTAGCAGATTTAGACATTCTAATTCGATGTCCGCACTCTCAAAAAAGGAGGGTCATGACTTCATCCGAAACCATTATCCCCTCCCGCGTGAGACTCAGACTTTCTCCATCGGACAGCTTCAACAATCCCGCGCTCACCGGCTGACCGGCGGCTTTAAGCAGCTTCCCGAGTTCCACGTTTCCGAATCGGCTTTCAAACTCGGGCAAAGAGATTCCCTCTCGCGTGCGCAACCGCGTCATTATCATCTCTTCCCTCAGTTCGTCGTCGCCGAGCGTTTCGGTCTCATACCATGCCGTAGTTTTCCCTTCATCTGTTTTTTCTCCATCACCGTTTTCTCCATCACTGTTTTCTCCTTTCAGGGCCTTGAGATATAGCCTGACGTCGGGAAGATTCGCCCGGCGCAGACGATGGCCGTCATAACTGTGGGCGCCCGGGCCGAGACCTATATACGGACTCCCCTGCCAATAGCTCGAATTGTGGCGCGACAGCCGCCCCGGCAGTGAATAGTTGGAAATCTCATACTGCCCGTAGCCTGCGCCGGCAAGGGCGTCGCCGACCATTCGAAACATCTCCACGCTGATATCCTCGGGCGCCTCCTCGATGCTTCCTTTGTCGCGCATTCTTGTCAGGGCCGTCCGCTCTTCATACATCAGCGAATAGGCCGAGACATGCTCCGGCCGCATCTCGAGAAAACCCCGCAAAGTGGTCTGCAATGATTCCAAAGTCTGATAAGGAAGCCCGAACATCAGATCGAGGCTGATGTTGCTGAAATGCCGCCGGAGTGTTTCGAACGCTTTCCGCGCACCGGCGGCGTCGTGACGGCGCCCTATGAAACGGAGCTCGCTGTCGACGAGCGACTGCACCCCCATGCTCACGCGGTTGATTCCACAGTCGGCCCACGCGGCGGCCATATCCTCGGTGACATCGTCGGGATTCACCTCGATCGTGAACTCGCCGGGTTCTTTTCCTGCTATCCCGATCACCGACCGGACAATTCGCCTCAGCTCTCCGGCCGGCATGAGCGAGGGAGTGCCTCCTCCTATATATAATGTGTAACTCCCGTCGGGTCTCACCGCCTCCACCCTTTCACGCGCCTCCGCTATGACAGCATCGGCAAAACGCCCCCAGTCGGCGCAGCGCTCCCCCACCGAATAAAAGTCGCAATATATGCATTTCCGGCGGCAAAACGGGATGTGGATATAGATTCCGGAACTGGATGTGTCAGACATTTGGTATTGATTTTTCGCAAATTTACAAAAATATGTTACACAACATACCATCGGACATCCTTTTTTTCTGTAATTTTTGCTAAATTGCATTCGGTTTTGCAAAGAAGCCCTGTCACGCCGGTCGCTCTCTCCGCCGAATAATGTCAAAGCAAACGGCAAAATCCAAAAGAGAGAATCTAACATCTTAAAATCTTATATCCTATGAAGATTTACAAAACCAACGAAATCAAGAACATAGCTCTTCTCGGATCGAAGGGCTCGGGGAAAACCACACTCGCTGAATCGATGATCTACGAGTGTGGAGTAATAAAACGCCGCGGCACAGTAGATGCCGGCAACACTGTCTCTGACTATTTCCCCGTTGAGAAGGAGTATGGCTATTCCGTATTCTCCACTGTCTTCAACGCAGAATTCAACAATAAGAAACTCAATATTATCGACTGCCCGGGAGCCGACGACTTCGTGGGCAATGCCTATACGGCGCTCGGCGTCTGCGACATGGGCCTTATCCTTGTCGATGCCGAATATGGCGTGGAAGTCGGAACGCAAAACATATTCCGCACCACCGAACAGCTCAAAAAGCCGGTGATCTTCGCCCTCAACCAGATGGACGGCGAGAAAGCCGATTTCGACAACGTGATGGAGCAGATGCGCGAGACTTTCGGTCCGCGCGTGGTTCAGATCCAGTATCCTCTGGAATCGGGTCCCAATTTCCACTCGATGATCGATGTCCTCCTTATGAAAAAATATGAGTGGGGTCCCGACGGCGGCGTTCCCACCATTTCAGATATACCGGCCGACCAGCTTGACAAAGCCCGCGAGCTCAACCAGGCTCTCGTGGAGGCCGCAGCCGAAAACGACGAGACTCTGATGGAGAAATTCTTCGATCAGGGAAGCCTCACGGAAGACGAGATGCGCGAAGGCATCCGCAAAGGTCTCGTCGACCGCTCGATTTATCCTGTGGTTGTGCTCAGTGCCGCCAAGGATATGGGCGTGCGCCGTCTGATGGAGTTCCTCGGCAACGTCTGCCCCTTCGTGAGCGACATGCCGGCTCCCGTGACCACCGCCGGCGAAGAGGTGAAACCCGACGCCAACGGCCCGCTCTCAGTCTTCTTCTTCAAGACTTCGGTCGAGCCCCACATCGGCGAGGTTTCCTATTTCAAGGTGATGAGCGGCACGCTCAAAGCCGGCGCCGACCTTGAGAACGTGTCGCGCGGAGGCAAGGAACGTCTCGCACAGATCTTCACTGTCTGCGGCCAGCTCCGCAACCCGATCGACGAGCTGCAGGCCGGCGATATCGGTGCGGCTGTGAAGCTAAAGGACGTGCGCACAGGCAATACCCTCGACGAGAAGGGCTGCGACTATCAGTTCGACTTCATCAAATATCCCGCGCCCAAATATGTCCGCGCAATCCGTCCGCTCACCGAAAGCGACGCCGAGAAGCTCTCCGGAATCCTCACCCGCATGCACGAGGAGGATCCCACATGGATCATCGAGCAGTCGAAGGAACTCAAGCAGACCCTCGTGAAAGGTCAGGGAGAATTCCATCTCCGCACCCTCAAATGGCGTATCGAGAACAACGAGAAGCTCCCCGTGGAATTCATCGAGCAGAAGATTCCTTATCGCGAGACCATCACAAAGGCCGCACGCGCCGACTATCGCCACAAGAAGCAGTCGGGAGGCTCCGGCCAGTTTGGCGAGGTCCATCTGATCATCGAACCTTACACGGAGGGAATGCCCGAGCCCGACACTTATAAGTTCGGCAGCCAGGAATTCAAGCTCAATGTCCGCGACAAGCAGGAAATTCCTCTCGAATGGGGCGGCAAGCTCGTGGTCTACAACTGCATCGTCGGCGGCGCCATCGACGCCCGCTTCATCCCCGCAATCGTGAAAGGCCTTATGGACCGCATGGAGCAGGGCCCGCTCACCGGCTCCTACGCCCGCGACGTCCGCGTGATGATCTACGACGGAAAGATGCACCCCGTTGACTCCAACGAAATCTCCTTCCGCCTCGCAGGCCGAAACGCCTTCTCGCAGGCTTTCCGCCAGGCCAACCCGAAGATCCTCGAACCGATCTACGATGTCGAGGTGCTTACCCCGGCCGACACAATGGGCGACGTGATGAACGACCTCCAGGGACGCCGCGGCATCATCATGGGCATGAGCTCCGAAAACGGCATCGAAAAACTCAACGCTAAGGTGCCTCTCAAGGAGATGGCCTCCTACTCCACTTCCCTGAGCTCAATCACCGGCGGCCGAAGCTCTTTCTCGATGAACTTCTCCGCCTACGAACTCGTGCCAGGCGACGTTCAGGAAAAACTCCTCAAGGAATATGCCGAAACGATGACGGAAGAATAATAATTTTTTCATAGATTGTTGCGGGCGTGTCTGCTTGGTGCAGACGCGCCCGCCTTTTTTTGCCGCCCGGCGCCCCGAACTTTGCTTCACGTGAGTTGTTTTTCAATTATATCAATGATATGATAATGGCCTTCCTGGTCATTGTCGGCATCCTATGCTATAACTCACTATGAAACACATCCCAGTTCTCCTTATTGCAGCCTTTTCGGCCTCCGCCGCCTTGGCCGGCACAGATGCCGGAGTCAGGCAGATTCAGGCCGACACCACGAGCTCGCGCTCCGCGGGAATCCGTTTTATCAAGACCGAAGCATCTCCCGATGTCACCACGATCCTGGAAAAAGACCATCCCAAGGAACCGTCGGAAGTCCCCGTGCCCCATTTTGCGGTTAAAACCGACGACAACAAGTTCATCCTCACCATCGGCGGAAAGATCGACCCCATTGTCGGCGTCGACATAGGCAACGACCTCTATTACTCGATGGGAAAATCGCCCGATTTCGTCGGCAGCCAGATTCCCGTGCCGCCGCAGAAGCATAAGAAATCCGACTTCTTCATCAATCCCCTTAACGCCGACATCTCTCTGCAAATCGTAGGCTTCGGAGGGACGGAGAACCAGATCACAGGCTACATGCGTCTCGGCACCAACGATGCCGACGCAACTATAACACTCAAGAGAGCCTATCTGACATGGCGCGGAATCACCGCCGGCAAAAAGATCTCCATGTTTGCCGATGCCAACGCCGGGCAGCCGCCGACAATCGACCCCCAGGGCCCCGGCGGCGAGGTGCTGACCGTTGTCTACGAGGTGAGCTATACGTCGCGCTTCTACAATGGCTTCCGGTTCGCGGCCGGCCTGAGCATGCCGACTTTCTATTCCTCGTCGGGAAGATATTACGGCGAGGACTTCACCACATGGAATGATATCGACATTGTTGGGAAACCGGTGTGCGATCCTCTCGCCTGCCCCCAGTCGATACCCGACTTCCCGGTCTGGATCGAATGGGCTAAATCGGAATGGAATCGTATCCGCATCTCCGGAATCGCCCGTATGTTCCGCTATCGCGACATGCTCGCCGACAAGATGGAGGCCACAGCCGGATGGGGAGCTATGGTGAGCGGCAACCTCAACCCTGTCGACCCGCTGATACTCTACGGTCAGGCGGTTTACGGCCAAGGAATCGGCGCCTATATCCAGGATCTGCAGGGCATGCCCCTCTCCTTCGTTCCCTCCAACAACCATCCCGGAAAGATGAAGGCCTCCCCGATGATGGGCCTCTCCTTCGGAGCCACCTATAACTTCTCGCCAAAATGGCAGGTCAACGCCATGGGTTCATACGCCCGCATCTGGAATGTGTCGCCATACGCCATCCGCGCCGTGGCCACAGATGAAGATGGGGAGCAGATCCCCGGAAACATCAACAATTTCAAACACTCCGTCTACGCCGCAGCCAACGTCTTCTACAACATCTCATCCTATCTCCAGGTCGGCCTGGAATATATCTACGGCCGCCGCACCACCTACAACGCCGGCGGAGCCAACGACCACCGTCTCCAGCTGCAGTTCAAATTCACCATCTGATTTCCCCTCCCTCCGATAACTCCGATAATTCCTATAACTCCGATTAAAGATAAGCCGGCCCCGCAAAATTGCGGAGCCGGCTTATTATTTAAACAAACAACAGAATCTATCAGAACCAGCGAACGTAAGCGAAATCCTGACGGTGAGGAAGTTCGGGGTTGTTCGGGTACATGCGCAGAGCGTAGCGGTAGCTTCCGGCCTCGCGCATCTGGTCTTTGAGTTCGTAGGTGTAGATGTCGCCCTCTTTCTTAACGACCTTGAGCTGCTTGCGGCCTTCATATTTGCTCTCGCCGTCTTCATCTTTGTAGACCACGAGTTCAACGCCGATGGCATCGCAGAGGCCCTTGGTGTCGATCACGGCGCGGACGTCGAAGCGGTCGCCTGTGCGTATGCCTCCGTGAGTATCCTCATGGAAGTCGCTGGAGAGGATCTGAACGCTATCCCATTTGGAAGCGACATTCTCTTTCCAGGCCACAATCTCGCGGGCAACCTTGCAGTTGTCGGCGGAAAGCTTGGCGAAACGTTTTGCCTCGGGCTCGTAGAAACGCGAGATGTAGTCGTCGAGCTGGCGCTTCATTGTGAAGATCGGGGCGATATGGCCGATGGAGCGCTTGATATACTGGATCCATTCGGGGGAATAACCCTTATAGTTCTTGTTGAAATAGAGGGGCACGATCTCGTTCTCGAGCATCGAATAGATTGTGGCAGCGTCGAGCTTGTCCTGCTGAGCCTGGTCGGTGTAGGTGCGCTTGTCGGTAAGAGCCCAGCCAGCCTTCTCGTCGAGACGGTAGCCTTCATACCACCATCCGTCGAGCACGGAGAAGTTGAGCACGCCGTTCATCTCTGCCTTCTCGCCCGATGTTCCGGAAGCCTCGAGAGGACGGGTCGGGGTGTTGAGCCAAATGTCGACGCCGGTAACCAGACGTTTTGCGACGATCATGTTGTAGTCCTCGAGGAAGATGATCTTGCCGAGGAACTGAGGCATGCGGCTGATCTCCATGATGCGCTTGATGAGGCCCTGACCTGCGCCGTCGGCGGGGTGAGCCTTGCCGGAGAAGACGAACTGTACGGGATATTTCTCATTGTTGACGATCTTGGCCAGACGGTCGAGGTCGGTGAAGAGAAGGTGGGCGCGTTTGTAGGTGGCGAAGCGGCGGGCGAAACCGATGATCAGCGCGTCGGGGTTGATCTTGTCGACCACGCGGATAACCTCCGTGGGATCTCCCTGATTCTTAAGCCATTTCTCCTTGAAGTCTTTCTTCACGAAGTTGATGAACTTGTTTTTCATCGTCATGCGCATGCGCCAGATCTCCTCGTCGGGCACGTCGAAGATGCCTTTCCACATCTCGGGATTGCTCTGGTCGTAGAAGAGGTCGGGGTTGAGGTTGTCGCCGTAGAACTCCTTCCATTCGGAAGCTGCCCATGTCGGCATGTGGACGCCGTTGGTGACATAACCCACGTGCGACTCTTCGGGGCTGTAGCCCTTCCATACGCCGGCAAACATCTTCTTCGACACTTCGCCGTGGAGCCAGCTTACGCCGTTGGCCTCCTGGCAGGTGTTGAGCGCGAACACGCTCATCGAGAAGCGCTCGTTGGTGTCGGGGTTCTCGCGGCCCATGTTCATGAGGTCGCTCCAGGAGATGCCGAGCTTCACAGGGAATTCGCCCATATATTTTCCGAAGAGCGACTCCTCGAAGTAGTCGTGGCCTGCGGGCACCGGAGTGTGGACCGTATAGAGCGAGCTGGCGCGAACGAGCTCGAGGGCAACGTTGAAGGGAAGGTGGTCGTTGTTGACATAGTCAACGAGACGCTGCAGGTTGAGAAGCGCCGCGTGGCCTTCGTTGCAGTGATAGAGGTCGGTCTTGATGCCGAGCTTGTTGAGCATCATTATACCGCCGATGCCGAGCATATACTCCTGCTTGATGCGGTTTTCCCAGTCGCCGCCGTAGAGCTTGTGGGTGATCTCGCGGTCCCACTGGGAGTTCTGGTCGAGGTCGGTGTCGAGCAGATAGAGCTTCATGCGGCCCACGTTGACGCGCCAGATGCGGGCGTAAATTATGCGGCCGGGATAAGGCACTTCCAGAATCATCGGCTGGTCGTTGGAGTCGAGCACCGGATCAATCGGAAGCTGGTCGAAGTTCTGCGACTCGTAGTTGGCGATCTGCTGGCCGTCGATCGAAAGCGACTGCGAGAAATAGCCGTATTTGTAAAGGAAACCGACTGCTGTCATGTTGATGCGGCTGTCGGAAGCCTGCTTGATATAGTCGCCGGCCAGAACGCCGAGACCACCGGAATATATTTTCAGACAGTTGCAGAGACCATACTCCATCGAGAAGTAAGACACCGAAGGCACCTTGTCGTTCATCGGCTCTTTCATGTAGGCCTTGAACTCAGCGTAGGTGCTGAGGATGCGGTCTCTCATCACCTTGTCGGCGAGGATCTCCTGATAGCGCTCGTAGCTGAGCTGCTGGAGAAGCATCACGGGGTTTTCACCCACTTTGCGCCAGAGGTCATGGTCGAGATCGCGGAAAAGGCTCTTGCCCGAGCTGTTCCAGACCCACCAGAGGTTTTTCGACATCTCCTCAAGAGGCTTGAGTTCCTTGGGTATCTCGGCGCTGACGGTGATGTTGCGCCAAGTAGGATTGTTGGTATGGCTAACTTGAAGTTTCATAAATAATTAAAGCTATTTATTGTTTGATAATATTCTTGTTTGCGTTGCGCTGCAGGCCCGAGGGTCAGCGGCGGGTGTTGCGGGAGAGAGCGATTTCGTAAGCTTTGTCGTAGTGAACGATGAAATATTTCCAGTCGGTCTTGGCCGATGTGAGGAAGGCCATGTTGCGGGCGTGCAGGCGCTGGTTGGCCGGCGACTCTTCATATATTAGAGCGGCGCCGACGATCTCGTCGCAGGCCTGGTGGTAGTTGCCGTCGTTGCGTTCCACAACCTTCACTCCGCAGGCGTCGATGCCGTTGGTGAAGTTGTCGAGCACCCACTGTCCGAAACCTGCTTTGTCGTCGGTGATCGTCGGAACTCCGAAGGCCACGCTTTCGAGCGGCGTGTAGCCCCAGGGCTCGTAATACGACGGGAAGATCGTCAGGTCGAAAGCCGGAAGCAGGTCGTAATATGACATCTCCACGATTCCGTCGTGGCCGTCGAGATAGCAGGGAACGTAGATCACCTTGACGTCCGAGAGGGCTCCGGCCGATTCGAGCTGGCCGATTCTCACGCTGACTTCGTCGCTCTGCTCGTTGTAGAGCCTGTGGGTGAGGAAGTGGGGATTGATCGGGCCTTCGAATTCTCCATCGAGCGCCTTGCGGAGCGTTTCCGAGGGACATTTTGTCCAGCCGGGAACGAGTACGAAAGCCAGCGCTTTCTGACCCGGTTTCATCTCGTTGCCGAGACGCGCCACTGAGTCGAGGTAAAGGTCGAGGCCTTTGTTGCGGTATTCGTGGCGCCCCGATGTGGCTATCAGGAAGGTGTCTTCAGGATATTCGACGCCTGTCAGCGACTGCGCTATTTTCAGCAGACGCTCGCGTCCTTCGCGGCGCAGACGGTTGTATTTCACCGTCTTGGGCACAAAGTCGGGCTCGAACCCGTTGGGAGTGACCACATCCGGTTTGCGACGCAGGAGCTGCACGCATTCGCGGGCCGTCACTTCGCTCACTGTCGTGAAGCAGTCGGCTGCGTGGGCGGCCGCCTTCTCGAGCGAGTGCTTCGACTCCATGTTGAGCTCGCGGGCCATCTGGTCGCCGTCGTAGAAGTTGAAATATTCGTAAAGGGGCTTGCCGTTGCCGCAGATGCTCCGGCCGATGCTCGTGGCGTGGGTGGTGAACACCGATGAGATCTTCGGACAATTGTCGCGCAGATAAAGCAGCCCCATGCCGGTGGTCCATTCGTTGAAATGGGCTATCACTGTGGCGGGATCGACGCCGAGGAATTTCACCATCTCCATCATCACGATTGCCGTGGCCACCGAGAAGGCGCACGATTCGCCATAATCGCCATAGCTATGGAGCGAGTCTACCTTATAATTCTCCCAGGCCTTGGCATAGATGCCGTCGAGATGGGCTGATGTCTCGCCCGGCTCCACAAGTATAACCTGCGGACTTCCCGGAATATCCCATTTTCCGCAGCGGATCTTTATCCCCCACGGAAGTTTCAGTCTTGAAGATGCAGATTTGAACGCTGTCTTGCGCTCTTTAAAATAGGGAGAGGGATTGCTCTCCGACCAGATGTCGGGACCGATAAATGCAAGCTTGTCGCCAAACTGCTCTGCGAGCACCCTGGCTTTTGTGGAAAGAACGGCATAGATGCCACCCACTTTATTGCAAACTTCCCAGCTCGTTTCAAAGAGAAATCCGATCTGTCGGGCAATTTCCGGCACTGATGTGTCTGCCGGAACTCCTTTTTTATTCATAGTTTTTTAAATCTTTCAATTGCTCACCGCTTTTGCGGCTTCGGCTGCGGGCAATCAAAACTCAAGTAAATACCTTTTTAACCTTGTCAGATTCAATATGCGCTATTTATTTGGGTTAGATGCTTGCAGTCTGACTGATTTTTCGGATGAATACGGCAGCAAAATTAATAAAAAATCGCCCACTTCCAAAATTTTGGAGGATTAATTAGCTATTTTCGGAAATTTATTAACATAAATAATGCTTTATATTGCACATTAGGGCAACATAAAGCACACTCGAACTAAAATTGCACAAAAACCGATATCAATAGACACAAAAAGCGCGCAAACATGTTGCTGTTCGCGCGCTTTTTGAAATATTTTCTATTCCCGAAGTCTCCCGAAAGGCGTTTTATTTCACAATCGGGGTCTGATCCGGTCGGTTTTTCTGTCAGAATGTTCTCTTGTCAGAAAGGAAGGTCGTCGGTGTCGCTTGCTGCCGGTGCGAAGGGATCGGCGGCAGGCTGCTGCGGCATGCCGGGTGCGGGCTGGAATCCCTGCTGGGG
>SAMEA3663118__coassemble_603_pt1 | contig 11069 bp, 8 predicted proteins | sample SAMEA3663118__metabat2_high_PE_005 | metagenome-assembled genome bin SAMEA3663118 (sample SAMEA3663118) | pig gut metagenome | biome: pig gut; feature: pig-associated habitat; material: faeces | place: Denmark | collected 2012 | reverse complement strand
AGGCCACGCGCACTCCCGTGAGGGTGAAGTATTCGCGGGCGTCGCTCTGCGACGGAGCCTCCGCAGCGATGTCGGATACGCCGCTGGTGGTGCCTACGATGACGCTCACAGGTTCATGAAGCGGAATATAGCCGTCAAATGTCTCGGCTGCAAGGCATGCAAGGCATTCTCCGCCTGTGAATCCCTGGGCCGCAGCGGCAATGGTGGTCTCCACATTGAAGGGAACCGATCCTCCGGCAGGAACGTCGAGTGCATAATTGAGCGACACTGCGTTGACGTCGGTAAACTGGGTGTTGGCGAAAAGCACGGTCAGCTCGCTGAACCAGGGCTTGTCGTCGGTGCTCGTAAGCGTACCGCTGACCTTGAACGGATCGGCGAAGGAGACTTTCGAGGGGAAGGAATAATCGCTGAACACCGGATATGCCGGTTCCACTTTCACGAGGGTAGGCGTGGAAGAGCTGCTGTCGTAGATCCATTCGTCGGCGGCGCAAACGCTGCAGGGAAGATCTTTCAGATCCTCTTCGTCGATGCCTCCTTCGGCATTCAGCTTACCATAGACTCCGTCGACGGTGTAGCGCCCGGCCGGCATATCGGCGGGGACTGTGAAGTCTACACTCTGGAAATATTGCAGCAGCAGGATCTCATCCGCGCGGGCAAAAGAGTAATATTTCTCTCCGTCGGCCGACGTGAAACGAAGGCCTATCACCGGATTGGTGAAATCGGCCGGCCCCATGTTGTAGATTGCGCCCTTTTCCATTATGGAGCCGTCATTCTGGAGAGTGAGGTAGAGTCCGTCGGTATAAAGGGCTTCGGTCCATTGGGAATTTCCCGTGCGGTCGGGGCGGATTCCTACCACAGCACCCTGCGAGAAGTCGAAGCCTGAGTTGGAGAGCGATCCGCCTATACCCTGCTGGTAAGGATCGAGGGCGTCGAGCAGGAAGTAGCCGTCGCTGACGCCTCCCCAGCCCCAGTTGATGTGGAAATAGCCGTCTTTGTCATAACCGTCGCAAACGAAGGAGTGGCCTCCCTGATAGCTCTGGCCGTCGTAGATCACCGGGCCGTCTTTCTGAAGCGTCTCGTAAATCAGGTTTTCCCAGTCTATGAGCTGGTAACAGCTGCGCTGATAGTAATGGAGTTGCTTGTCATATCTGAAATATTTGCCGAGGGCATTGGCCACGCGGGCGCATATGGCGCCGCTGCCGCTGGTGCCGTAATTCATCTGCACGGAATATCCGCAGGCGAGCATGAGCTGGGCGACAGCGTTGCGCTGGTCGTTGGTGTAGCTCCCTTCATAACTGTCAAGCATCTGGTCCCACTTGAAGTTCATTTTCGCAAAATTGGCCTGCAGAGTGCGGCCGTCCCAGTTGTAGCCGATCGAGCCCTCGCCATGATCTTCGGGCCAGTTGTGATATTTCAGCACCTGCGCCATCGAAGTCGCCACGCAACCGGTGTAAGTCTCCTGCTGGTTTTTCTTGGGGCAATAATAATTATAGGGCATGTCCTGATTCCAGTGGGTGGACACGAGCGGAGAGATCGGCTCGCGGTAGGGACGCGACTTCTTGGGAATCTCGCGGCGCCCTTCCGACTTGCGGGCTTCGCCGATGCGACGGCTGAGGAAATCCATCCAATACTCCATCGAGGGAGCGAGCGAACCGTCGGTTGCCGTCAGATTTCCCTCGGCGCTATAGCCGAGAAGCGGCGTGGCCCGGTCGTCGGCCGATGCCAGGAGGAAACCCTCCGCCCCTTCGCGGCTGAAGAGATAGACCGTGGGAAGATTGGCGACGGAGTCGGCCTTTACGAGTCGGAATGATGCCTTTTTGCCGCGGACCTTCTGAGGCGCGGCGCCGAGAGCCAGCGAAAGGGCTTCTTCCGGTGACACCGGTTCCGCCCCTGCCGGAACGGCCGTGAAAAGCGCCGCAGCTGTCAAAGTGCCGGCGATTATACGCGTAATTCTTATCTTTTTCACACGTGTAGACCTATGAATTTCTATGTAGTTTCTTTAATTGACTTTTTCGCAGCTTCACGAGCCGAGCTCGAGGATGGCCGGGACGATCAGTGTGATCGTGGTGTTGGGATCGAGCCGGTGACCACCTTCGAAATCGGTGAATTTCCAGTAATGCTCGAGATATTCCGGTTTGCCATTGACGACCTCGTCGAGCGTGCCGAAGAAGGCCTGAACCTGCCCGTCGGAATCAGGATTTTTCCCGATGATTCCGAACTTTTTGTCCCATTGCTTTGCCTCGGTCTGTTCGTATTTTCTGATGAGCTTCTTATTGACCTCGAAATCTTTCAGGCCGTCGAGACGCGGATTGTGGAAGGGAAGACGCTCCCCCTCTTTCTCGGCGAGCTTTCGGCTCACATGAAACGACGGATTGATCAGAATCCGGTTGAATCCTCTGAAAAGCTGGGCGAAGAATCCACCCATCGAGGTGCCGACGATTATGGCGTCGGGACGCAGGGTCGTGGCGAGTTTCCGAAGCTGCGACAGCGCCACGTCGGGCTGCACGGCCAGATCTGGCGAGATCACTTCATGTTTCGGCAGGGTGCGGCGGAGTCGCTGCGCCGTGGTGCTCTGCCCCGACGACTGCAGGCCGTGCAGATAGACCACCTGCTGCTTCTTATCTTTTTGGTTTCCCATTTTATTTCTTTTTCCAATAATAGAGTTTGTCGGAGGGACGCACCTTCTCGGGCACCGGCATGGAGAAGAGATCCCCTTTTTTCACCGATTCCACCGGCTTGAGGTCGACTCTCAGCTCTTTTACTGTGAAGATGAGCGCTCCCGTGGTCGGGCCGGTCACCACCACCTCGTCGCCGACATGCAGTTCGCCGGCCTCCATGAAAAATTCCCCTACCCCTATCTTGCCGAAATGCCTGATTGCCTTGGCGGCGTAGACTTTCACCCTCGTCGACGACGAACCATATTTCGAGCTCCATTCACCGAGTCGTTGTCCAAGGTAATAGCCGTTCCAGAATCCACGGTTGAACACCTTCGAGAGTCGGGCATCCCATTTCTCGACAAGCTCCTGACTGTAACTGCCGTCGCATATCGCCTGCAAGGCTTCGCTGTAGCAACCGACTGTCTCGGCCACATATTCAGGTCCGCGGGCGCGTCCCTCGATTTTGAACACCCTCACTCCGGCATCAACCATCTTGTTGAGGAAATGAATGGTTTTCAGGTCCTTGGGCGACATGATATATTGATTTTCCACAGCCAGTTCATCGCCGGTCTCTTTGTCGGTGACGATATAGGAGCGGCGGCAAATCTGATTGCAGGCTCCCCGGTTGGCGCTGGAATTCATCTCATGCAGAGAGAGATAGCATTTCCCGCTCACGGCCATGCAGAGCGCCCCGTGGCAGAACATCTCAAGACGCACCGGCTTGCCGCCTGGGCCTTTAATCCCCTCGCTCTCAATATTGCGGTGGATTTCTCCGACCTGCTCCATGTTGAGCTCGCGGGCGAGCACCATCACGTCGGCAAACTGAGAATAATATTTCACGGCTTCGGTGTTGGTCACGTTGACCTGGGTCGAGATATGCACCTCCTGCCCGATCTTGCGGGCATAGAGGATCGCCGCCATGTCGGAGGCGATGATGGCGGATATGCCGGCGGCGTGGGCGCGGTCGATGATCTCGCGCATCAGATCCATGTCGGAATCATAGATCACGGTGTTGACCGTCAGATATGTCTTTACCCCGTGTTGATCGCAGATTCCGACGATCTCTTCCATGTCGTCGGCGGTGAAATTGGCGCTCGAACGGGAGCGCATGTTGAGGCCCTCTATTCCGAAATAGACGGCGTCGGCGCCGGCGGCAAGGCGGCAGCCAAGGATTCAAATGACCCCACGGGAGCCATTATCTCAAAATCCTTGCGGTTCATATCATCTGGTTCTTTCACGCCGGGCTTCTCCCCGGACTCAGTCTATGCTTCGGGCACCGGGAACTGCCAGGTAATAAGTGACGGCGCCGAATGTAAGCGAGTGCCAGGCTGCCTTGCCAAACCCGGCCTCTATCATAAGATCTACCATCTTGTCGCGCTGCGGAGCGGCGGCTATGCTCTCGGGAAGATAGCGGTAGGCCCGTGAATCTCCCGACACGATCTGCCCCATCGCCGGAATCAGATAGCGCGAATAGAGCCGATACCCGGCCCGCGTCATGTTACCTTCCGGTTCGGAAAGCTCAATCACGCAAAGGAGACCGTCGGGTTTCAGAACGCGGCGCATCTCCCGGAGTCCTTGCAGCAGATGCTCGAAATTGCGCACGCCATAGGCAACGGTGATCAGGTCAAACGAGGCGTCGGCCAGCTTCAGGTCGAGCGAGTCGCCCTGCTCGAAACTGATATGCTTTTTCGCGCTTTCATCGGCTTTTTCCAGCTTTTCTCCGGCGATTTTCAGCATGCCGGCGGAAAGATCGACGCCGAGAATCCGGGCATAGGGAAACCGGCGGTGGAGTTCAAAGGCCACGTCGCCGGTGCCGGTGGCTATGTCAAGGATCGAGAGGCCGGCGCCATATCCGCGATCGCGATCCTGAAGCCTTGCCATCACGGCCGATGCCGCCGACAGGGCTTTGTTGCGCCAATGGCGGTGAAGCCCGAAACTCATCGCAGTGTTCATGAAGTCGTAGGCCGGGGCGATGGAATCGAACATCTCCTCAACCTGCACGGCCTTGTGTTCCCCTTCGCGGTAGGGATTCACGAGCTCGGCGCCGCTGAGCTTTTCAGTGTCGCCGCCACCCACCTCCTGCTGCGAAACCCGGGGTTCCTCCAATATCTTCTCTTTTGCTTCCTCCGACATTCTCTACAATTCTTTGGCGTAGCTGCGTCTGCGCCTGTGCTGCCGGGGATTGAATAGACTCCACTGGCTCTGAACCTTCGCGTTGGTCTCCATCTCCGGATTCGACTCGGCATATTTATAGCCGTTCTTTATATAATATTGCAGGAGGTCCTGGAAGAAGAGGGCGTTGACTCCCTTGTTCTGATAATCGGGATGCACGGCCACGAGCAGAAGGTCGACGCGGTCGTTTTTCCCCTTGAGCCCCTTCAGCAGGTGATACCACCCCATCGGAAGGAATTTGCCGTGGGATTTCTGCAGCGCGCGGCTCATCGAGGGCATTGATATGCCGACGCCGACAAGTCGGTCGTTGCCGTCGACCACGAGCGAAAGAAGATCGAGGTCGAGAAGGTCAAGATAAATCCCGATATAGTAATCTATCTGCCTTTCGGTCAGCATAGAATATTGATAAAGATCGCGGTAGGCGTCGTTCACAAGATGAAACAGCGCGTGGCCGTAATCCTCCTTGATTTTGCGGCGCGATTTATATTTCACCACCTGCAGGTTGTATTTCTGTTTAACCAGTTCGGCCATGCGGCTGAACCGCTCCGGGATTTCGTCGGGCACCTCCATCAGAAATTCCACCCAGTCCGACTCTTTCTTATATCCGAGACGTTCGAGATGCTCCTGATAATAAGGATAATTGTAGATGGTGGCCATAGTCGACAATTCGTCGAAGCCTTCCACCAGCATCCCCTCGTGGTCGAGGTCGGTGAAACCGAGCGGACCGATGATTCTGTCCATCCCCTGCTCGCGGCCCCACTCTTCGGCGGCTTTCATCAGCGCGGCCGACACCTCGGGGTCGTCGACAAAGTCGATATAGCCGAACCTGCAGAGACGCTGGCCGCATTTCTCGTTGACCTGGCGGTTGATCATCGCGGCGATGCGCCCCACGGGCTTCCCGTCGCGATAGGCCATGAAATAAGCGGCGTCGCAGAAATCGAACGCCGGATTTTTCGAAGGCATCAGGGTGTTGACCTCGTCGAGCACGAGCGGCGGAACATAACAGGGATTGTCGGCATAGAGGTTTATCTGGAATTTGATAAACTTGCGCAGCTCAGCCGGAGTCGGATTTATTTTTTTGATTTCTAACATTTCGGGCCTTGAATAGAGGATGGCTCCTTTCCTTGGATAGATTTTACAGGGAATCTCTTCTGCGGGGTGTCTGCTATGCCGGCATCGGCCGGCGGCATTGGCGGAGCGGAATCGGATTCAGGCTGTTCATCGCATGGAAAGCCACACGAGAACGCCTATCATTATAACGATGAAACAGCAGATGATTATATAAAGTTGTCCGCTGCTCCGTTTTTCCATGTCGAGCTGAAGGTCGGGAACGGAGTAATACCCGCCTCCCTCGCACTTGCGTGCTATGCGGCGCAGACGCGGGAGCGACGTGGGAAGATGGTCGAGCACTTCGTTGAGCACACGGCCGTAGCTCCGAAGATCCTCCTCCGTGTCGGCTTTCGACAGCGACGACTGCTTGGAATAACCCACGTTGATCAGCTTCAGATTCTCGGTATATTCCGTGAAGATGATCGTCTCGGGAGTGATGGGGGCATGCACAAGATGCTCCTCCTGCAGATATTGCAGGGCGTCGAGCAGCTGGGTCTGAAGCCGGTAGACGATCTTCGGCGTCAGTCGCTTCTCGTCGATCAGGCGGCGCAGCGAGTAGCCGTATACGTCGTCGGTGATGATCGCCAGGCCCACTCCGGGAACATCCTCGAGGTCGTTGACCATAACCACGTTGGGATGCGCCAGGTTATAACGCGTGTCAAACTCCTGCTCGAGCATCTTCCGATATTCCGGATCGTCGGCAAACTCTTTCTTAAGAGCCTTGAGCATCACCCATTTGCCATGCTTCCGCACGGTGTAGACGTCATAAAACTCCTCTCCCCATTCGGGCAGAAGCGTAAGATCCGACCATTTCCCCGTCGGGTCGTTGATCGGAATTTTTTTCTCTTCTTTGCTTACGTAGGCCAGGCCTTCTTCTTTTTTCTGATTTTCCAAACCGTAGAAATTTGATTAGTTAGTAATGGTTAATAGGGGTTATGCTGTCGGCTCACACGGCTGACGGCCGAACCGGCCGGAGCGGCAGAACCGCTCCGACCGACCGCCGTTTTAGTCGATGATGTCGAAACCGGTGTATTTTCTCAGGCACTCCGGAACGATGATGCCCTCGGGCGTCTGGTTGTTCTCAAGCAGAGCGGCCACGATGCGGGGCAGGGCAAGCGCCGAACCGTTGAGCGTGTGGCAGAGATGCATCTTCTTGTCCTTGCCGCGATAACGGCATTTGAGGCGGTTGGCCTGATAGGTCTCGAAGTTGCTGACCGACGAAACCTCGAGCCATCTCTTCTGGGCTGCCGACCAGACTTCGAAGTCGAACGTGATGGCCGACGTGAAGCTCATGTCGCCGCCGCAGAGGCGAAGGATATGCCAGGGAAGTCCGAGTTTCTCGAGAAGACCCTGCACATGGCCTTTCATCTCTTCGAGAGCGGCGTAGGAATCTTCGGGACGCTCTATGCGCACGATCTCCACCTTGTCAAACTGATGCAGGCGGTTGAGGCCGCGCACATCCTTGCCGTAGCTGCCGGCCTCACGGCGCCAGCAGGGGGAATAGGCGCAATTCTTCTTCGGAAGCTCCTCCTCGGTGAGGATCACGTCGCGATAGATGTTGGTCACCGGAACCTCGGCGGTCGGGATCAGATAGAGATTGTCGAGGTTGACGTGATACATCTGCCCCTCCTTGTCGGGGAGCTGGCCCGTGCCGTAGCCCGAAGCCTCGTTCACGACAAACGGCGGCTCAACCTCGATATAACCGGCCTTCCAGGCCTCGTCGAGGAAGAACTGGATGAGAGCGCGCTGCAGACGCGCACCCTTGCCTACATAGAAGGGGAAACCTGCGCCTGTCACCTTGACACCCAGCTCGAAGTCGATGATATTGTATTTCTTGGCCAGTTCCCAATGGGGAAGGGCGTCTTCGGGAAGATCGGGCATCGGGCCGCCGGTCTTCTCAACCACGTTGTCCTCGGCCGTCAGGCCCTCGGGAACTGCGGCGCACGGAAGATTGGGCACTGTCAGCAGAAGAGCCGTCATCTTCTTCTCGCACTCTTCGAGACGATCCTGCAATCCTTTAGTGGCTCCCTTGATGTCGGCCACCTGCTGCTTCACGCTCTCGGCCTCCTCTTTCTTACCCTCCTTCATCAGCTTGCCGATCGAGGCGGCCAGCTTCTTCAGTTCGGAGGCATCGGAGTCGGTCTTCTGCTGAAGACGGCGGCGCTCTGCGTCGATTTCAAGGATTTCGGTTATCACGCCGCGGCCGTCGAATCCTTTTACGGCCAGACGTTTGATCACAAACTCAGGATCAGCTTTTATTGTCTGAAGTGTAAGCATCGTGCTTGATTTTGTTTCTTGTTAATAATCTTTCCCATGTCAATCCCCTCGGGACAATGCCGATGTCAAAACCGGCAATGCGCGGTTTTATGCGAGCAGAGCCTTGACGGCTGCCGAAATCGCGCGACCCTCGGCGCGGCCGGCGAGTCGTTTGGAAGCCACGCCCATAACCTTCCCCATCTCTTTCGGACTCGTGGCCCCGACTTCGGCTATGATGGCGCGAAGTTCGGCGTCAAGCTCCTCGGCCGTGAGCTGCTTCGGAAGATACTCCTCGAGCACTGCCGCTTCGGCAAGCTCGTTGTCGGCAAGCTCCGGCCGCCCGTTCTCCTTATAGATATTGGCGCTCTCCTTCCGCTGCTTCACCATCTTCATGATGATCTTCGTGGCCGTCTCGTCGCTCAGTTCGCCGTTAGCCCCTTTCGCGGTCTTGGCCTCCAAAAACTCTTTCTTAGCGCCCCTGAGAGCTTCGAGACGCACCTTTTCGCGAGCAAGCATCGCCTTCTTGATGTCTTCGCTCACTCTTTCAAACAGATCCATATCTTTATCGTTTTCCCCCGGGCAAACGGGCGCAGACGCACCCCTTTCCCGGTCTATTTCTTGCTTTAATCCGCAAAAATAATCAATTTTTCTCATTTCCGGAAAATTTTGATTAATTTTGCACCTTATAATAAACCATTCACCGCGATAAAACGCCTCCAAACAATTTTTGGCGATTCTCAACGCCCGAATCATGAAGGAACTTTTCAAATTTCTCAAACGATACGCCCATCCCTACAAGGGGAATATCCTGCTGAGCATCCTCTTCAACCTGCTCACAGCCTTTTTCACCCTCTTTTCGTTCGCCTTCATCATGCCGATCCTGCAGATGCTGTTCCAGATCTCCAACGACCATTATCAATATATGGAGATTGGGTCTGCAGATTTCAAAGACGTGATGATCAACAATTTCTACTATTATGTCGAGACACTCATCTCCACCGAGGGGGCGTCGATGACGCTCGCCCTGCTCTGCGTGATCCTCGTGGTGATGACTTTCTTCAAGGTGATAACAGCCTATCTATCGGAATATTTCACCATCCCGATGCAGAACGGAGTGATGCGCGACATCCGCCAGGAGATGTATGACAAGATCGTGTCGCTTCCGATCGGTTTCTTCACCAACGAGCGCAAGGGCGACATCATGGCCCGCCTCTCGGGCGACGTGCAGGAGGTGCAGACCTCCGTCATGGCCTCCCTCTTCTCGCTCGTGAAATACCCGATCATGATCGTGGCCTGCCTCGGCATGATGATCGTGATCAGCTGGCAGCTCACCGTCTTCGTCTTCCTGATGCTCCCGATCGTCGGCTTCTGCATGGGGCTCGTCGGCAAGAAGCTCCGCCACAAGTCGCTGGCCGCCCAGAACAAATGGGGCGAGATCCTCGCCAACACCGAGGAATCGATCGGAGGCCTGCGCATCATCAAGGCCTTCAACGCCGAGAAGACGATGGAACGCCGCTTCGCCGAGCAGTGCGCCGAGCTTTACCGCATCCAGAACAGTGTGTCGCGCCGCCATGTGCTCGCCCACCCCATGAGCGAATTTCTCGGCACTTTCGCCGTGGCCGTGATCCTATGGTTCGGCGGCTCGCTGATCCTCACCGGCAATTCTTCGATCGACGCCTCCCAGTTCATCTACTATATGGTGATGTTCTATTCGATGATCAACCCCGCCAAGGAGCTGGCCAAGACTTCCTACACCATCAAGAAGGGCATGGCAGCCAAAGACCGCATCGACAAGATCCTCGACGCCGTCAACCCGATCACCGACCCCGAGCAACCCAAGGCTCTCCCCGCCGATGCCGGCCATAAGAGCAGCGTGACTTTCAAAGACGTCTCGTTCGCCTATTACGACGAGGAGCAAAAGGAGGTGCTCCGCCACATCAACCTCCGCGTAAATCCCGGAGAGACCGTGGCTATCGTCGGACAGTCGGGTTCCGGGAAATCTACACTCGTCGACCTCATCCCCCGCTTCTGGGACATCCATGAGGGTGAAATCGAAGTCGACGACATCAACGTCAAGGAGCTGAGGGTGCGCGACCTCCGCTCGCTGATGGGTAACGTCAACCAGGAGGCCATCCTCTTCAACGACACCATTTTCAACAACATAGCTTTCGGCGTCACCGACGCCACCCCCGAGCAGGTGGAGGAGGCGGCCCGAATCGCCAACGCCCACGACTTCATCCTCGCCACCGAACATGGCTACGACACCATGATCGGCGACCGCGGCTGCCGCCTCTCCGGAGGCCAGCGCCAGAGAATAAGCATCGCCCGCGCCATCCTCAAGAATCCCTCCATCCTCATCCTCGACGAGGCCACTTCGGCTCTCGACACCGAGAGCGAACGCCTCGTGCAGGAAGCCCTCGAAAAACTTATGAAAGACCGCACAACCATAGTGATCGCCCACCGCCTCTCGACTATCGTCAACGCTGACCGGATCGTCGTGCTCAACCAGGGTGAGATCGCAGAGGTCGGAACCCACGCCGAACTGATCGCCAAGGGTGGAATCTACAAGCACCTCGTCGACATGCAGCAGGTCTAAATCATCATCATCCAGAACTCCCAATTCCGAAATACAATGGAAGAAAATCCCGATAAAGAGAAACTCGACAACGAGAATCTCGACAATGAGAATCTCAAAAACGAGAATCCTGACAACGAGCTTGATAAAAAGCAGACGCCCCCGGCAATCCCGCAGCCCCCGGTGAAAAGCAACGACGAAGTCTGGGCCGAAACCCTCGGCGTGAACTTCGATCCTGAAAAGGCTCAGGCTCAGGCCGACCAGCCGGCTCAGCAGCCGGCTCAGCAGCCGGCTCCCGG
>SAMEA3663118__coassemble_593_pt1 | contig 11151 bp, 6 predicted proteins | sample SAMEA3663118__metabat2_high_PE_005 | metagenome-assembled genome bin SAMEA3663118 (sample SAMEA3663118) | pig gut metagenome | biome: pig gut; feature: pig-associated habitat; material: faeces | place: Denmark | collected 2012 | reverse complement strand
CGCGCCAAACCATTGCAAATCAACAAAATCAATAAATGTTAAATTATCTTTCATTCTGTTAATTCAGCGAACCCTCGTAATGCGATAAGGAGACCCGCAAAAAAGGCCCGTTAACTTTTACGGATTTCGGTTGTCTTTTATATAGGAATACTCACAAAAAAGAATACAAGATGAAGAAAATTGCATTGGCGCTTATCGCGCTATTGATGGCGGTGCTTCCCGTAGCAGCCCGCGACAAGGCATATCGTGACTCCTCAGTTTTGCCGGCAGCAGCCCGCGCCACCCTTACAAAGGCCTTTCCGAAGGCGAAGGTGAACCGTGTTAAGGTAGACAAGGGCGTTTTCGGCAAATGCGACTACGAGGTAGTGCTATCCAACGGAGCCGAGATCGAGTTCAACAGCAAGGGGGAATGGAAAGAGGTTGACTGCGGTCATCAGGCGGTGCCTGACGTCTTTGTGATGAAACAGATCCGCCAATACATTTCCTCCAACTATAAAGGGGCGAAAATCGTGCAGATCGAGAAGAACGACAACAGCTACGACATCGAGCTGAGCAACGGCGTCGACCTCGAGTTCGACCGCTCGGGCCGCTTCCTCCGCATCGACGATTGAAAAAACAAACACAAGCAAATTCAGATCAGGGGCAATTCATATTCAATGGATCGCTCCTTTATATTATAGGCTATATTATAGCGAGAATTTCGACACCGGGTCGCTATGGTGAGAATAAAGGCACAGGCAACTCACAACAAAATAAGGGCCACTTTTATTCGTTTAAACTATTGATGAACCGACACATCAGGCACATACCGGCACTTCTCATAAGCGTGATACTAACAATGGCTCATGCAGTGTCGTCGCATGCGGCCGGGGAGCAACTTTCAGAAAAAGGGAAAGGTCTTCAGACGGAATGCAGGCTTGCTTTAGACGCTCGCCGATACGATCTTCAGAAACAGGCGGGCATCAAGCTGCGCCGTCTCGGAGAAATAGAGCATAATGAGAAAGAGGAGACTCTGGGGATCTGCGCCATCCTCAACGCCATGATAATGACCCATGACTCCACCGACTACAAATCCGACATAAATCTCCTCACTGAAAGATACCGGCACTATAAATCGGCCGGTGAGGCCGACATGACCGCCGCCACCGCCTACATACTCGGCAAATACAACCATTTCATTCTGAACGCCTACTCCACGTCACTGCAATATTATCTTGCGGCTCTCGAAAATCACAGGACAGCCGGTGACGACATAGGCCGGATCGCCGACCTCTCCGCCATTGCCGTGATCAACCTCCATCTCGGAGACAACGCAGGCTGGGAATATGCCGTAACAGCTTACGACGAAGCAAAACGGATCGGCCACAATCCCTCGCGCTATATCACCACCACGAATCTCGGCAACTTCCTTTTAAACGACCGGAAATATACCGAAGCTTTGAAATATATCCGGGAGGCAGAAACCATTGCCGCAGACATGCACTACGACATGGAAAACACCTATCTCAACACATTCAGGGCCTCAATCTATGAAAATCTCGGGAAGAAATCGCTGGCCGAGCAGAACTATCGGGACGCTATCAAAAGCAGCAATCAGCTGACCACAAACTACGACATATTATATGCAAAGATAAAATACGCCTCATTTCTGATGTCGGAGAAACGCTTCAGCGAGGCCGACCGACTTCTCGCAGAAGTCGAGGATTCCATGTCGAAACTCCATCTCCGCACCTTCCGTACCCAGGTCTACCCTCTTATCGCTGAGTGCAGGGAGGCTTTGGGCGATTTCCGGGGAGCTCTCGAATATCAAAAAAAGTCAATGGCCGAGCAAAAGGAGCTATTGTCGGAAGACCAGCAACGGGAGTTTGCTCTTCTCGACCTCCGATATAAGGTTTCGGAAGAAAAGCGGAAAAACGCCATACAAAGCCTCGACCTCCTGAAACGCAAACAATATGACGCGATAATTGCTGCAATCATCTTTCTATTGCTCGCAGGCTGCATCGTCTCCATTATATATTATAAGAAACGCATGGCCTCATTGCGGGCTATTGTGAGCAGCCATCTGGAAAACGCCGAATCAGGGCGCCGCATGAAAGAGCATTACGAGAAACTCCTCGCCGAGCGCAACAATGAAAAAAGCAGCGGTCTTACCGACGACAAGGCATCCGACCTGTTCAGTCGCCTCGAAAAGCTGATGATCGACGAACATATATACCGACAATGCGATCTCTCGCTTGAAAAGACGGCAAAACTGCTTGGAACCAACCGCACATATCTTTCTCAGGTGATCAACGAATATGGCGATTCATTCACATCCTACGTCAACCAGTTCCGCATCAAGGAGGCGATTGAAATTCTCTCAGATCCCGATTCAACCGACTCTCTCAAAGCCATCGGCCTATCAGTAGGATTCGCTTCCCCGTCTAATTTCTACACTCTGTTCCGGAAGAAAGTGGGTATGGCGCCGTCGGTGTTCCGTGAAAACGCACGAAACATTTCATCTAAAAAATCCAGATAATTTTCCAAGCCGACAAGCGTCAAAATCAACCAATTTATTATTCTGAATCGTCAAATCGACATGTTAAATTTACAATTTACGATTTAGACGGCCAAATATTTGTCAAAAGTTATCCATAACAATAAATTTGTGGCAAATCATAATAACAATAGATAAGACGGCAATCATTCAGTCTTCAGTCGCCTGTATGATGCAACTTATCTATCCTAACAATCCCTGCTTATGAAAAAGATTCTTACCATCTTGTGTATCGGCTCAATTATTTCGGGTCAGCACTTCGCAGCCACGACTGCCGAGCCCGCAAATCCGCCGGTTTCCTGGGATTTCCAGACAGCTCCCGACGACATCACCATCGTGAACAATGAAGATGGCACGCCCACCTTTGAGTATGTCAGCTGGAAGAGATGCATGGGTTATGACGCTTCACACGGAGACTCCGCGGTTTCCGACATGATCGTTCTGCCACCGATTGCTCTTGCAGCAGGCAAAAACTACGAGCTCACCTATTCTGCGAATGCCTCATGGTATCGATTCGACTGGGATCCGACCCTGAAATGGGAGATCGCCCGCACCGACGACGCCAATGCCGCACGCACAGACTTAGGGGAGGCCGTGACTTTCACAAGCAGTTACGACGCCGAATCGCATTCGCTGAATTTTTCAGTGTCGGAAGATGGCATCTACACGATCGACGCCCTTTTCACAGCCGGAGAGGCTCAGGGATCCGGCTCATTCTATATCTACTCCATCAACATAGGCGCCGGGGTTTCGGCCAATGCGCCGGCTGAACCTGTGCTGACAGTCACACCCTCTATTTCCCAAGGAGCCCTGCAGATGAACATTTCCCTCATCGCTCCGGCCAAAACAATCGGAGGAGCGGATCTCAGCGGGAAACTCAACTACAAAATATCGAACGCCGACGGCCGATATGACGTCACCGGAGAGATTATGCCCGGTGAAAGCATAGACCTGACCGACAACGCTTGCAATCCCTCCGGCGAGACATATACCGCATTTGTCTTCACTTCAGAGGAGACCGGCAAATCAGTGTCGGCCACATGCACGCCGGAATATGACCGTCCGTCAGCGCCTCAAAACGTGAAGATCTCACAAGAAGGGAAAAGCACAGTAACTGTCGAATGGGATCCCGTCACCACCGGAGCCACCGGAGGATTGTTCAATCCCGCCACTGTGGTTTACAGCGTGATGCGCAGCGACCGCACATACGTAGCCACTAAAATCAGCGAAACATCAATAACCGACACTCCCGAACTCCCCGAACAGGGGCAGGCTGCGTTCTCCTATACAGTCTATGCATATCCCGACAGCCAGTCTTACTATTCAGCTTCAACCGAAACAGAAGAAATAATTTTAGGCGATGCATATCGCGGCGGACTGGCCGAATCGTTCGACAACGGCGACAGCACGACTTCCATCTGGTCGTTCGGCCCCGCCGGCGCATCCAACAGCGCATGGTCGCCGTCGACATCAAGCTATTCCAATCCTTCATGTCACGACGACAGCGACTCGACAGGCGGCTTTCTGCTCTTCAATCCATCATATACCGACGGAATTGAATACCTTTCGCCGGTGATCGACATGTCGGGGAGCACGAATCCTCACCTCTCTCTCGACGTCTACCGCTATTCAGCAGCTCCCGACGCCACGCTCGTCACTCTCTGGGCGGAAGCCGACGGCACCCGCACTCCCGTTGAAAACGGCGAAATAAATTTTCATGCCGATGCCGACGGATGGACATCACTCGACTTCCTTCTCCCCGATGCTGTCAAAACGGGGACTTTCAGAATTCTATTTGCCGGAAATAAAGTTGACGGTGTCGCCTATAAAGCAATTGTTGACAACATCGTGATCCGCGACATTAAGGCCACCGACGCTGCCCTTGAATCAGTGAGCATCGCCAAAGAATCAATGCCGGGCCAGACAATCGATGTAACGGCAAAGGTTTGCAATCAGGGAGCTCTGCCGCTCGACAATGTCTGCGTGGCCGTCGAAATGGATTCCGAGGAAGCGGCTCGTTCGGAATATTTCAGCCTCCAACCCGGGGAAAAGAAAGAGCTGACATTGAGCGTTTACATCACGCCGTTTATGGCGGAGGCCGAGCATGGAATGACTGTAAAGGTCAACGCCGAGGGAGACCTTGACGAAACCAACAATTCCATATCTGAAAACATCAGCGTCGGCTCTCATTCGCTGAATTGCGGGAGCATCGTATCCGCCGAGCATACCAAGGATGGCGCCGTCATCAGATGGGCAGCGCCCGAGACAGACGACCAACCGGCGGCAGTTCCGGTTTCGGAGAGTTTCGAAAGCTGGACAGTCGGCGACACCTCGGCCCGCGACGGATGGATATTCGTAGACGCCGACGGCAAAGCGAAATATGGGCTCGCAGGCGTTAACAAAGATAAAAAATATGCCTTCTTCGTGGCCGACAAATTCTCATCTTCCGCATACGCCACTCTCACGGCCGCCGACGGAGAGAAAGCTCTCGTCACTTCGGGGGCAGCCGACTATTCCTCTACAGATGTCTGGCTCATTTCTCCTGAAATAGGAGCAGGTTCCGAAGTATCGTTCCAGGCCACCGGCCTCGGATTCCGCGGCGCGGCAGCCACTTCGTTTGAATTCGGCTATCTCCCCGCCGGATCGGAAAACAGTGCCGATTTCGTTAAAATTTCCGACATGGAAACTTCAGGATATTCCTGGGAGACATTCACAGAAACCATGCCTGCCGAAGCAAGCCGTTTTGCAATCCATGTGGCCGACGTGTCGGATTATGGTGCGGCTTTCGACGACTTCAACTTTGTCAAACTCACAGTGCCCCCGACTCTGAAAAACTTCCGGATATGGAGAGACCGCAAACCGGTTGCCACGCTCAACGCCGAAGAATCGGAATGGACCGACGCGACCGTCGATCCAAAAACAGACCACCGCTACCACCTCTCCTGCATCTATGATCCCGACAAAGAGGTTGTCGAACCCGAGGGAATGCTCCTCGCCGCATACGATCCGACCCTTGGAGTAGACAACATGGAATCGGAAGAGGGATGGAGGATTGACAACAATATCATTACCGCCCGCGTCAACTTAGAGATATACGACCTGAGCGGTGTCAGAATAGCCACTGCCAAAGCATCCGAAAGCATTCTGCTTATTCCGGGTTCTTATATAATAAAGGCAGCGGAAAAACACACAAAATTAATAGTAAAATAAAGAATAGAAGATGAAACATTTCAAACCGATCATGTCGCTGCTTTTTGCGATGCAGCTGGCGGCGACATCTTTTGCAGCTCCGGCGCTTGATCCGGAAGGGATGGCAATTCTGCCATACTCCGAGGATTTCTCCGACGAGCAATCTGTGGAATATCTCGACATCGTCGATGCCAACAACGACGGGCGCACCTGGTATTACTCCGATATAGTTTTCGACATCCGCAACCGTGCCAGCGAGGAGGTCGACGCCGACGACTGGCTTATGCTTCCGCCGATGAGAATGGAGCGAAGCAAATCCTACAGGCTTACGTTCAAGGCCCGCGCCGTATATCCGATGTATACCGAGCGGCTTGAGGTATGTCTCGGAGCCGGGAAAGAGGCCGATCCGGATGCGATGAAAACCGTGCTTATTCCGGCCCGCGACGTGATTGACTCTGAAAATCTCGGGGTCACCGTCACAGTACCCGAAGACGGCATTTACCGTATAGGATTTCACGCCATTTCTGCCAAAGGGGCTTTCAGGCTCGCGGTCGACGACATTCTCGTCGATTCTCCGATGTCGGGCTACCGTCCCGGTTCGGCAGCCAATTGCAAAGCCGAAATCATCACGGCCGGAGAGCTGACCGCAAGAGTCAGCTTCACCGCCCCCGACAAGACTGTGAACGGCGACCAACTCTCCGAAATCGACAAGATCGTCATATATGTCAACGGCGAAGCTGCGCATGAAATCAACCCTGCAGTTCCCGGACAGGATTACAGTGCGGAAATCCCGACACAACAGGGTGTCAACAGCATCGAGGTCGTGGCAGTCAACTCCGAAGGGGCCGGAGAGCCGGCTTCCTGCTCTCTCTTTACCGGTGACGACGTGCCCCTTCCTCCCACCAACGTAAAGATGGAAGTACGCGACGGCAAGGCATATCTCACATGGGAAGCTCCCCGGCAGGGCGAGAACGGAGGCTTTATCGATCCTTCCACACTGACCTATGAGATTCAGAGGCGCTCCGACTTCCAGTTTGTCGAAGAAGCCTTCTCCGGCACAGAATATGTCGACGTTTTGCCCGACAACATAAACTCGCGTCCGCGCCAGCTCTTCTATTGCGTGCGGGCAATCAGCAAAGGAGGAAAATCTCTCTATTCAGGCGATTCCAACAGATATATCACCGGAGACGCTCTGCAGATACCTTTCTCTGAATCCTTCGCGGGACAAAATTACGACGACGGCCACTACTGGCACTCGATCAACGAAGGCGAACGCTGGAACCTTGACGGGAGACTCGTCTACGACAACGACGAAGGCGCGGCCAAATTCGCGCCGGCCAATATGGGAGAGAACTCCCTCTTCTATACGTCGCGGATTGATCTGAGAGGCACGCAGAACCCTCTGCTTACGTTCTATTACTGGCATGTGAAGAATTCCGACATGATCCTTCAGGTGCAGGTTTCCCGAGAGAACGGAGAATTCGAGACTGTCAGGACATTTAATTTTGCAGACGACGATGACCCCGCCGGCTGGAAGAAAGGGGCCGTGCTTCTCTCTGACTTCACAGATGCTGAATATGTGCTGATCGGATGGAAAGCCACCGCCGGAATGATCCAGACCGTCACCGCCCTCGATGCCATCGACCTGCTCGACGTGGCCTCGGCCGACCTGTCGGTCTCGCTGTCAGCGCCTGAAAAAGCTGCCGAAGGACAGCCCGTGATGATGGTGGCGAAGGTACGTAACGAAGGAGCTACGGACGCCACTGATTTTAAGGTGCGGCTTACGCATGAGAACCTCGGGACCGTAGATGAGATCCACTGCGAGTCTCTTCCAATCGGCATGGAGAAGGAGTTCGAATTCAATCTTCCCTTCCATGTCTCGCCGGGTCTTTCCAATGGCGCATACATTGTCTCCACAATCTGGGACGCCGACATTAACTTTGCCAACGACACCGACCGCAAAGTCGTGGAACTTCGTGCCGGCCGACTCCCCAAGCCTACCGGGTTAAGCGCAAAGAAAGAGAACAGCGATGTTGTGCTCGAATGGAACGCTCCGGAGCTTGAAGGGCGCATCACCGACGACGCGGAAGATTACGATGCATTCCTGATCTCTGATTTCGGCGACTGGATCACGATCGACCGCGACAGGCAGATCACCTATAAGATAATCGAACCGGTGATCGATGAGGAAACCGAGCAAATCGGACAGGTAACGCTGGAATATCCCAATGCCGGAGAGGAGATGGCGTTTATGGTGTTCAATCCTTTCCTCGCAAACTCCTCATTGGCCGAAGGAATGTGTCATAGCGGGCGGCAAATGTTTGCCTCTTTCGCTGCGGTAAAGAATCAGAACGACGACTGGCTCATCTCTCCCGAACTTTCAGGAGAAGCCCAGACCGTGACATTCTTCGCCCGCTCCGGAGGTGACGAAGCCTGGGGCGAGGAAGAGCTGGAGGTCTATTGTTCCGACCATCTTCAGGCTCCGGAGTCATTCACCTGCATTCTCAATGCGACAAAGATTCCTAACGGAGAATGGACCGAAATAAGCGTGGATCTGCCGGAAGGCACACGTCACTTCGCAATCAGATGCGTTTCCAAGATTGTCATGACCCTCTTCATCGACGACATATCTTATACGCCCACTCCCTGCAAAGCGAATCTCACCGGCTATGAAATCTATCGCGACGACACGCTGATCGACACTACCGGCGCAGAAACGCTGACATACGTTGACCGCGACCTGCAGAAAGACGTGACCTATTCCGTTCGGGCGGTTTACGATGAAGGGGTGTCGCTGCCCTCCAAACCGGTGACAGTAGAAAAAGAATCGGCAGTTGACGCTATTGAAGATGAGGGAATTGTAATCAATGTGACGCAAAACCATATATCAGTCACACTTGACATGAATTCAGACATCAGGCTCTATACGATCGACGGCCGGACAGCAGCGCAGCTCACAGATGCAAACCGGGCTGAGTTCAACATTAGCAAAGGAGTCTATATTATCCGTATCGGAAACCGTAGCTTCAAGGTGATGGTGCGCTGACACTGAGAACCACCAACAGGGGATGAATCATCTGATTCATCCCCTTAAACCAAAATTGCACTTATAAAAAAAATTGTTATTGGAATAAAAAAGAATAAAACAAAAAAATAACAACCTTGTTAACAGTCTGCCTACCGGCCTTGCAACGATGCCGGCGGTCAGCGGTAGTCTTTCAGGAGCTCGCGGAGGCGTTTGCGGGTGAGGAAGATGTGGCTCTTGACGGTGCCCATCGGCATCTTCAGGATTTCGGATATTTCCCCGTATTTGTAGCCGGCCACAAACATGGAGAACGGCCTGCGATATTCGGCGGGAAAGACGGCAAGCGCCGCGTTGATCTCCTTGACAGCGATCGCGCCGTCGGGGGCCTCGGCGGCCGAGCTGACGGGGAGGGAGAAATGCATCGCCTCATCCGTGACGTCGACCACGGTGTAACCCTGGGAGTTTTTCCGGCAGTTGTTGATGAAGATGTTGCGCATGATTGTCATCATCCAACCCTTCATGTTGGTGCCGGTCTCAAATTTCGATTCATTGTTCAGGGCCTTAAGCATGGTGTCCTGAACGAGATCGTCAGCTTCGTCCCGGTCGAGAGTCAGCTTCATGGCAAACGAGAGCAAGGCTCCTTGCATCCCTACCACCGACGTTTTGAATGTTTCACTTTTACTCATTGACGTCTGTTCTGTTAATTGCACCGAATACAGACGCTCACCCATTGTTTCAAGAATTAACTGCAACTTTTTACGCCAGAGTTTTCATCTTTTTGGATTCTGCCCGAACTGACTGCGAAACATCTTTTGTACAGAATATTATCACCGTTTATTCAAACAGTCCCCGCGATTCAACAGAGAGGTTCTGTTTCCCTCTAATAACGCGACAAAGGTAACCTTTTTTTCGGAACTTAGCAATTAATTTTAACAAATCTCCAAAACTTTTTTCGCGAATCGGTGTTTTCTCACACTTTTGCGCGAAAAAGGGGAGTTACTTGTCGGTGAGGGTCACTTTTATCAGCTCTATGCGGGTGGTCGACATCTTCTTAATGTTGAATTTCAGGTTGCCGATGGTGAACTCGTCGCCCTGCTTGGGGAGGGCCTCGAGGTTGACGAGGATGTAGCCGGCGAGGGTGTGATACTCCTCTTCATTCTCACGGATGGAGAGGCCGAACTCCTCGTTGATCATCGAGATCTCGGCGCGCCCGGAGAAGATAAACGACCCGACGCCGATGCGGCGCGCCACGATCCGCGTGCGGTCGTGCTCATCCTCGATCTCGCCGAAAATCTCCTCCACGATATCCTCGAGGGTGGCGAGCCCCGACGTGCCTCCGAACTCGTCGACGATGATGGCCATGCTTTTCTTTTCAGCCATCATGCGGCGCATCATCTTGTTGGCGAGCATCGTTTCGGGGGTGAAAATCACCGGCTTGATATGGCGCCGCCAGTCGGTGTCGGCGTTCAGCAGCTCCGAGACATGGATATATCCCACCACATCGTCGATGTCGTCGGAATAGACCACCACCTTAGAGAACCCCGTGTCTATAAACACCTGGCGAAGCTGCTCGAGCGTGGTGCCTTCAAGCGGCACCGACACTATCTCGTTGCGCGGGGTCATGCATTCCACTATCTCCGTATCCTTGAAGTCAACGGCCCGGCGGAAAATCTTCACCTCATTCTCCACGGTCTCGGAATTGTCGGGATTGTCGTGGACCGACTGCTGGAGATATGTGTCGAGTTCGTCGATTGTCAGTTTGGCGTCGGGCTGCGCTGCGGTGTCGAGGCCGAAAAGCTTCATGAGACCTTTGGAGATCACCGACACAAACCACGATATCGGATAAAGCGTCAGATAGATCAGATAGAGCGGGAGAGCGAGCAGGCGCATCATGAAGTTGGGGTTGATGCGGAAAGTAGTTTTCGGCAGGAACTCTCCTGTCAGAAGGATGATACCGGTAGAGAATACAGTGTTGACTATCAGCACCATCGCGTCATTGGGCAACCATTGTTCGAGGAGAGGATTGATGATGGCCGAAAGAGAGATACCGTAGATCACGAGCACCACATTGTTGCCGACAAGAAGCGTCGAGATAAACATATCCTCATGGCGCGAGAATCCGCGGATAATACGGTCGACAATTCCGCCCGAGGCGGCGTTTATCTCCATACGCACCTTGCTCGACTGCACGAAAGCAATCTCCGTGCCTGAGAAGAGGCCGGAGAAGATAATGGCTACGATGGTGATTATTATGGCAAGCGATAAAGGAAGATCCATTGTTTTAAGTCAGAGGTCAGAGAGGTAATTAAGTCAGAAGTCAGAGGTCAGAGTTATGAGGTTTTTATGGGGCGGTCGGGGCTGCGGCCGGACCGGAGGAGGGAGCCGGACCGGAGGAGGGAGC
>SAMEA3663118__coassemble_542_pt1 | contig 11856 bp, 9 predicted proteins | sample SAMEA3663118__metabat2_high_PE_005 | metagenome-assembled genome bin SAMEA3663118 (sample SAMEA3663118) | pig gut metagenome | biome: pig gut; feature: pig-associated habitat; material: faeces | place: Denmark | collected 2012 | reverse complement strand
CGGCCGAAAGTTCGCGGGTGTCATTGCAGTCGGGCATGCCGAGCAGACGGGTGTCCGCCCCGAGCATATAGCAAATCACCAGCGCACGCGCCGCCATGCTCTTCGAACCCGGGAGGCGCACCGGCCGACCGTCGGCGCAATCCGGCATATAGCGTAATCTGATATCCATTATTTTTCAAAAAGGCAGGCGTCGCCGTAGGAGAGGAAACGATAATCATTAGCGAGCGCCTCGTCGTAAAGCCGGCGCCACACCGGCTTGTCATCGGCGTCATCGCCCAAAAACGAGCTCACGAGCAGGAGGAGCGTCGACTGCGGCTGATGGAAATTGGTGACCATACGGCTCACAATGCGCCAGCGGAAACCCGGGGCGATCATTATCGACGTACGGGCCGTCAGCGAATTGCTCTTTTCGCGATCCATGCGGCCGAGCAGCGAGTCGAGAGACTTCAGCGTATCGGCGAGCAACTCCTCATCGCTCATAGCCCTGAGGCTTTCATCCTCGTAAGCCTCCCACTGCCCCACTTCGAGCGTGTCGGCATGGCGGCCGAGCCAGGGGAGCGATTCGAGAGTGCGCACCGAAGTGGTTCCGACGGCGGTCACGGGCCGACCGGCGGCGAGTGCGTCGCGCACCCCTTTCACCAGTTCGCGGCTCACGCTGATCACCTCCGTATGCATCGGATGCTCGCCGATCTCCTCGCTTTTCACAGGCTGGAAAGTTCCGGCGCCCACATGGAGCGTCACCGGAATCACCTCCGCCCCCTTCGCGCGGAGACGGCTGAAAATATCCGGAGTGAAATGCAGGCCAGCCGTCGGTGCGGCAACGCTCCCCTTTATCCGGGCATAGACGGTCTGGTAGTCGTCGTTGTCGGAAGCCTCCGACTCGCGCTTCAGATAAGGAGGGATCGGAATATAACCGGCGGCGTCGACCACACTGGCAAAAGTGGCCTCGCCGTTCCATTCGAACTCCACCTCGCAGGCATTACCCGGAAGCTCTCCCACGATCCGCGCATGGAGGTCAACCTTTTCGCCGTCGATGTCGAGAGATTTCACGAGATCGCCACCTTTCCAGCGTTTTCGATTGCCGACAAGGCAGCTCCAGCGGCAACTTCCGCGCGACTGAAACATCAGCACATAGTCGGCGGGAGCGACAGGTTCGAGGAGAAACACCTCGATCAACGCGCCGGTAGGTTTGCGGAACGAAATTCTGGCATTGATCACGCGCGTATCATTGCATACGAGCAGAGTGTCGGCGGGGAGCAGCTCCGGTAGCTCGCGGAAAATATGGTGCGACGTCCGGCGTTCGCCGTCGCAACGGAGCAGTTTGCATTCATCGCGCACCGCCAGCGGATGGCGGGCGATCCTTTCGTCGGGGAGAGGATAATCGAAATCCTCGATCTTTATCTTTTTTACCTCTTCTTTCATGTTTGATATTATCTGCTTCTCCGGCAAATCCGGATTTGACGCCCGACCGACGCTAAGGCGGAATGGCATCAAGAAAAACTCAAAAATAGCAGAATTTTTCTTACAGCTCTTTCTAATTGATATTCAATTAAAAAACGGTCGGAGGTCAAAAATACAGCAAAAATTTTTCACAAAATTAGCAAAAAAATTTGTCAGAACCGAAAAAAAGGCTTAACTTTGCACTCGCAATCGGGCGATTAGCTCAGCTGGTTTAGAGCGTCTGCCTTACAAGCAGAGGGTCTGCGGTTCGAATCCGTAATCGCCCACCGAAAGCAATTCAAGCGGAATTGCATTGAAGAGAATAAACTTCACCCCTTGGGGCGCTTAGCTCAGCTGGTTCAGAGCGTCTGCCTTACAAGCAGAGGGTCGGGGGTTCGAATCCCTCAGCGCCCACTCCCCACAATCCCCAGCTCGTCTTAGTTCGCAAAGAACTGAGGCGAGCACCTCTTTTATATAGGTTTTAGGCGTTAGGGATTCCTGTAAGGCTTATAATTCTTATAAGTCTTATACGTCTTATAAATCTTATTTAGAGATGGGAGAGCTGGGCGGCGGCCTTGTCGCCCCATTTGGCGAGGAATTGCTCGCGGGTGCGCTTCCAGCGTTTGTGGCTCCAGAGCCAGAGCTCGGGTTGCTCGCGGATATTATCCTCGAGCCGGCGGAAATAGTCGCGTGTGATCTCGAAAGTCTCCTCCTTCTTGGGCGTTGCGGTCATCTTGTCGAAGCGCAGCTCGTAATGTCCACGGCGGGGCCGGGTCAGATGGCAATAAAAGACTTCGGCATCGAGAAATTTCGCAATGCGCTCCGGCCCGGTGAAAACCGGTGTGTCATGGTTGAGAAAATCGAGAAAGAGATGCACGTCGAGATTCGGAGCCTGATCGGAAATAAATCCTGTCACGGTCGGTTCGCCGGCCCGTTTCCATTCCACCAGGCGGCGCAGAATGTCATCCATCTCGATATTGTTGGCGCCGAAGCGGGTGCGGATCTCCTTGAAAAGGGTGTTCATGGCGTGGCTGTGAAGATGGTGATACACCTGCGCAGGCACGCAGTCCGACTTGAAATAGACAGGCAGCGAGCTCACCCATTCCCAGTTGCAATAGTGACCTAAGTAAAGCACCACGCTGCGCCCCCGACCCACAGCCTCGTCGATCACCTCGGCATTATCCACCTTAAACCGTCGCTTCATCTCCTTCTCGCTCATCGAGAGCAGCTTCATCGTCTCCATCATATAATCGCCGAGGAAGCGATAGAACCTCCTCTCGATGCGCCGCAACTCCTTGCGCGGCATCTCGGGAAAGGATGACTCAAGGTTCTTGCGGACCACCGCCACGCGATAGCGCATCACCCTGTGGGCCACGAAAGTAAGCACGTCGCTCGCGCCATAAAGAGCGCGCAAAGGGAGCAGCGAAAGCGCCTTCATCGGCACCTTCACCGCATAATAATGAAGTCGGTCGGAAAATTTCATCTTCTGCATAAGACCGGCACTCATCGCCGGCGCTACGTAAAATGAACGTTAGAAGAGCGGATTTTATTTCTCAGCCACATATCCCCGGGCGGCCATGATGGCGGGACGCACGCGCCATCTCTGGCAGACCCACGCCACAACCCACCATCCGGCAGCCAAGATCCAGAGATTGCGATATTCGGTCACAACCTGATAGAGGCGCGCGCCATTGGTCTCCATCTTCACGAAGCCTTCCACGCCCCAGGTGGAGGGGCAGACGGCGCTGAGAGCTTTCCAGAAGCCATACATGTCATAGCGCGGCCAGATCAGGCCCGACAGCAGAAGGAAGACAAGCGACGTGATCACCCAGGTCACGAACACCGACTCGCGTTCCGTGACGAAAGCCTGAAACACGAAACCTATCGCGCAACATGCCAGACACATCGGAAGCAGCAGCATCATCTCCTGGAAGAAATTCCCCGCCATCGGGAAACCGAACATCAGCGGGACGTAATGGAACATATAGATTACCGGCAGGATGAGAAGCGTCATATAGCAGAGGCACTGCGCGAGCATCGCCACGAGAGTTGACCGCGAAAGAGCCACCGGGTTATACCCCGCCAGCTTCAGGCTTTCGCGCTTGGCGCCCCCCGACATGCCGATAGCCAGCACGATACACTGGTGGAGGATCAGCACGATCACGCCCGGCATGACGAAGGTGTCAAAACCGTTTTTCGTGTTTCCCATGCTGATGTTCTCGATCGGCAGAAGGTCGCCCGAGACCACCGTGGAAGCCAGCGGCACGAACTCGTCGATCTTCTCCACAAGCAGTTCGTTGCCGATCTCCTGCATCACATCGGTGGCAGCCACGAGAGTGCCGCGATATCTGAGAAGCAGCGTCATGTCGCTATAAAGCACGGCATTGGCAGTCTCTTCGCGCCCTATATCGCGCCCGTAACCCTCCGGAATCTCAAGGATCGAGAAGCACTGCTTGGAATCCATGGCCCGTCGCGCCTCCGGGAGGTCGGCGGCATAACCGCGCACCCACACCTCTTCGGTGGCGTCGAGCATCCTGACAAGCTTGCGGCTCTCCGCCGACCGGTCGTTGTCGATCACCACCATCGGCACATTGCGCACCACCTCCGGATTATATATCAGCGAATAGATCACAGGATAGGCCAGCGGCAGGAACAGGAAGAAGAGCACGATGCCCGGATCATGGATAGCCACCGTGAACTCATGAATGCAGCTCCTGTAGAAAGCTCTGAGTATTTCCTTTATCTTCTTCATGGATGTTTCGGATTAGGGGGCGTAGACCGGTTTGAGATAAGCCTTCTTGACGCGCCGCATCACGAGCAGCGGCAGCAGCATATAGACTATATAGGCCACATAATAGAAGCGGGCGTAGAACACGTCGCGGCCGTTAAGCGCAATGTCGGAATAGATCAGGAAGTTATAGCGGATGGGCATCATCCAGCTGAAAACCGACATCGCGCCATACATGCTTTGCTCCGGGAATGAGAAAGCTGCGATCGAGAAGGAGAGGATGCCCGTCAGCGCGCACCCCGAAAGGGCGAGGCGCAGATTGGGAAGCAGGCCGTAGAAGAAAACCGCGAACGCCTGCGTGGCCAGGACGAACATATACTCGCTCAGCAGCATCCAGCCCCAGTTGCCGTGCATCGGATAATGGTTGAACTTATATAGCCAGGCGGTCATGAAGGTGACGATCACCATCCAGACCACGGTCTGCGGCAGAAGCTTAAGCGAGAGGGCCCTCACAATCGAGCCGCGCGACATGCGGAGCAATTGCGTGCTCGTGTGGTATTTCACCTCCTGCCCCAGGGAATAGACCGTCATCAGCAGGATCATCAGCTGCACGCAGCAGGGGATGAAGGAATTGCCTAAATATATCGAATAGTTGAGCTGCGGATTCCCGATGCCGCGGGTCTGGATATTTACCGGCTGCAGGAGCGGCGCGGCGCTCTCCGGATTCACCCCGACCGACTGCGCGATATTGACCGCCACGCCCGCCTTCGTATAGACGGCAGTTGTCTTGAACGTCTTGAAAAGCAGCGATCCGGGGACGAAATAGGTCATGTTGGTATAGAAGGTGATGGCCGGTTTGCGGCCTGCCAGCAGATCGGCCTGGAAGTTCTCCGGAATCAGGAAGAAGCCGTAGATTTCTCCGCGCTGCATGGCGTGTCGCGCCTCGGTGAAGCTGTTGAGCGACTGCGAGAGGTCTACCATCTGCATTCCGCCGAGGGTCTGAGTAATCTCGCGCGACAGCGAAGTGCCATCCTTGTCGACGATTGCCGCCGGCACCTTCGTAGGGAGGCCCTTCTCGAACATCGAACCGATGAAGAGCATCATGAAGAGGGGGAGGCCGATCATGCCGACCCACATCAGCGGCCGACGCACGATCTGCAAGACCGAACGCCAAAGCACCGCGCGGGCTCCCCTCTTCTCCTGTGTCAATCCTTCATCAGCCATTTCGTAACCGTTATAGTTTGATACAAACTTTAAACTTTAAACTTTAAACCTTAAACCTTAAACTTCAAACTTCAAACTTCAAACTTCAAACTTCAAACTTTAAACTTTAAACCTACTTCTCCACTCCCTCATAGACAACGCTCATTCCGGGGCGGAAATTCTCGATCGGTTTGTCGGGGCGCGCCTTGATCTGGAACGTCCTGGCGTCGTAATCCCCCGTGGCCTTGGTGGCCTGCCAGTTGGCATAGGTGCCGAGGTCCTTGATATAATAGATGCTCATTGTCACCCTCTTGTCGAGGGCCGGAATCCAGCACTTGATCTTTGAACCGACCTTCAGATCCTTCAGGAGAGTCTCGCGCACATTGAACACGGCGTGATGGTCAGCCATCTGCACGGTCATGATCGGAGCGCCTGTTGCCACAAGCTCGCTGACGTTGGGATAGATCGTGATCACCTCTCCGTCGCAGGGAGCGAGGAGATATTGGTCTTCGAGCACGGCCTGCACCTTGCTCACCGAACTTTTGGCAACGTTCACCATCGAACCGGCCACTTCGCGGTCCTCCTTCTGGGCTCCGGCGGCCGCAAGGTCGTAGGAATCCTTGGCGGCGGCCTCTCCGGCCTTCGCCACCTCGTAGGCGGCCTTCGCCTCGTCGCGCTTCTGGGCAGAGATCACCCCTTTCTCATAGAGGTTCTGCATGCGCTGGTAAGTTTTATGCGCGATCTCGGTGCCGGCCTGAGCCTGACGCCACACGTTGTGGGCGCCCTCGATGATCTGGCTTCGTGCTCCGGCGTCGACCTTGTTCTGACTTGCCTTGGCCACGCTCTCCATCGCCTGCGCCTCCTCCATCTGGGCGTCGACCAGTTTCGAAGAGATATGCACCAGAGTGTCGCCGGCATGCACCATGTCGCCCTCCTTCACATAGATCTCCACCACTCGGCCCGGGAGCTTGCCGCTGACTCTGACCTCGGTAGCCTCTCCCTGACCCTGCACCGTTTCCGGCGGCTGCTTGATGAAGATGAACCCTACAATCGCAAGCGCCGAGATCACCAGCAAGATGCACACTATCGTGATGATCAGCATCTTGTCTTTGCCCGACACTTCCATCGGATTTTCCGGCACGAGATGTCGCGCCTCCGACGGGATTATCTTCTCTTCTTGCTGCTGAGTTGCGCCGGCAGCCTCGGCCTTATTCTTGTCTTCCATTTCGGATCTTTTTATTGCAAGTTGATTATCAGATTATTCCCCGGCCGGGAGATCGCCGAGAGTGCCGAGCACCTTGCTGAGGTAGACCTCGCAGAGATGGATGCCGATCTCGGCGTCAATCTTCTCGGAATTGGCCTGGAACCAGCCGGTCTGTGCGAGAATCACGTCGTTGGCGGTCATCACCCCCTCGCTGTATGCGAGCTGGGCGTTGCGGAGGTTAGACTCGGCCGCCGCCATGTTGCTGCGCGCCATGCTGTAGGTCTTGAAGGCCTCCTGGAAACGGAACTTCGCCTGGTTAACCTGCAACTCAACCTTATCCTCGAGGTCTTCGAGCATGAGGCGCTGCGAATTGGTGGCGGCTTTAGTGGCGCGGTAATGATTGTAGTTGCCTCCCCAGTGCCAGATGGGAATCGTCAGGGCCGCCCCGATGGAGAACCCTCCCTTTATGTCGCGCGAAAAACCATTGATCACATTGGGAGTGCCGAATGAGTAGGCGCCAATGATGCCCAGTTTCGGGAGCATCATTCCGCGGGCGAGCTTCTCGCGGCTCTGCAGCAGCGAGATGCCGCTGCGCACGGCAGCCAGATCCTGGCGGCGGGCAAAGACATCCTCTATATTATAAGTGAAAGGGGGGCAGGTCTCGCTGCGGGGAGCGATGTTGTCCTCGTCGTCGAGGATCATCACCCTGTCGATAGGCTGGCCGCATATCTGGGCGAGAGCCATGCGCGCAAGGGTCAGGCCGTTGTCGCATTTTGTCTGGAGCATCTTCGCCTCGTTGAGGCGCACGTCGACCGTCAGCAGGTCGCTGCGGGTGGCCACTCCCTCGTCGAGCATCATCTGCACGTTGTAATGGAGCGTGTCGACAAGTTCTACAAAACTGTCGGCGAGCTGTTTCTTCGCCTTGAGCGAGACCACCGTCCAGTAAGCCTCGTCGACGGCATAGATCACATCCTGCGTCACCTGGTTGCGTCCGGCCCGCGCCGCCTGCTCGGCATAGCCGGCTATCTCGTTGAGGGCCTTGATCTGGCCGCCCATGAAGACGGGTTGCGTCAGAGTCACCGCTCCGGTGAAAAACTGGCGGGTGTCGAACGTGAGCGCCGACTTGGGTATCGTCGCAACCTCGGTGGGTATATACCCTCCCCCGTCGGGATTCAGTATCGGATTGCCGCTCGGGTCGGTCAGGATGTTCCATTCAAACTTCCCCGTGGCCGAGTTGAAACTCTGCGTCGGCACCATCATGTCTTTCGAGATGAGGCGCGTCTTGTTCTGCGTGTAAAGATAGGCGGCGGAAAAGTCGAGGGCCGGCAGATACAGCGAACGGGCAGCCTTGCGGTCATAGCCCGTGGCCTGCAGGTTCTCCTCGGCCATGCGGATGAGCTTGTTGTTGCCCAGAGCCATGCGCCGGCAGGAGTCGAGCGAGACGTCGGCAAAAACCTCCGCCGCTATCGCCGGCAATACCGCGAGGATGATATAGCGCAAAATTTTCATAAGTTCAGTCTAAATAGTGGCCGTTTATATAGTGGCCGGGCACAGTTTGAGTCTTCTCTGCCCTTCTTTATTATTTACAAAATTAACGGAATATTGTTTAACCGCTAAAAAACATCCCTATTTGACCAAACTTTTCCGCTTTTTGTCGCTTTTCAGACTTTCGTCCGCCGGAAAACAACGTATGCCATCACTGCGGCAACCAGAAGAGCCACGTCGAAACTATAGTAGACACCGACGCCTTCCCAGCCGAGCCCCTTGGAAAAGAGGAGCATCACCGGAATGCCGACGGCCACGTAGCTCACCGTGGAGATCCATAGCAACGGTCTGACGCGGCTCGTGCCTCTGATCGCGTTGCAGAAAGTGAGTTGGAGAGCGTCGAAATATTGATAGATCACGAGGGGGAGCATGAACCCCATACCGGCGGCCACCACAGCGGCGTCGGGGGTGAAGAGGCCGAGCAGCCCGGCGCCTCCGGCAATAAGCACTGCCGAGGAGATAGTGGCGAGAATCAGATTGAGATGCACTCCGGCGCGGGCTGCGATCGAGGCCCCCTCGCCGTCGCGAGTGCCGCAGAAATTGGCCACGCGGATCGAGACGGCCACGCCGAAACTCATATATATCATGAAGCCGAGCTGTCCGACAGTGTTGACGATCTGGAAGGCGGCGAGCTGGATTTTGCCAAACCAACCGCAGGCCACCGCACCGAGCGACCAGAGGCAGCACTCCACTCCGCTCTGGATCATCACCGGATAGCTCGTAGCCCACACCTTGCGCCGCGTGGCACCGAGATCGCGGGCGGCGGCGAATCCTTGGCGGCTCTCGCTGAAGCGTTTCCGGCGGAAGAAGATGATGAGCATTCCGGTCATGCCGGCGAGGCGCGCTATGACAGTGGCGATTCCCGCGCCGTTCAGGCCGAGTTCGGGGAAACCCCAGTTGCCGAAGATCAGCAGCCAGTTGCCGAAGATGTTGACCCCGACGGAGAGCAGGATCATATACATCGGGCTGAGCGTGTCGGTCATGCCGTTGGCCGTCTGCTGGAAAGTATTGAAAACAGCCATCGGAATCACAGTCAGGAGCAGAATAAGGTAAAACTCCCGGATGAGAGGAAGGAGTTCGGCGGGCTGGCCGAAACGGTCAAGGAAGAAATATAGCGACGCGAGGATCAGAGAGAAAATCGCTCCGGCGATGAGATTGACCTGCAGTCCGGCGCGGGCCACACGTCCCGGCCCCTTCCTGTCGCCGCTGCCGAAGAGGGCTCCGACAAGAGGGGTGATACCGTTGGCGAGACCCATCAGCATCACCATCGGCACGAGAAACACCGAATTGACGAAAGCGGCGGCGGCAAGTTCGTCGACGCCATAAGCGCCCACCATCATCGTGTCGGCAAAAGAGACGAGGATCACGCCCACCTGGGTGAGCATCACCGGAGCACCCAGACGGGCAAGCCGGAAATATTCCGAGCGGTATCTGCGCCAGAACTCCCGGCGCCCTTCTTTTGAGGCAAACTTGGTTATTTGCGGCATTTTTGTTAATTTTGCTTTTGACGCATTCGCGACGCCATCGCGGCCGGGCCGAAACTCCGGATTTTTAAACGGCGCATCCCCCGGAATCCGGCCGAAGGAATCGCGGTGCAAATTTAAACAAAATCTTTTAAAACATCATGAAAAAACAGATTGCAACTCCTGCCGCTCCGGCAGCCATCGGACCCTACTCGCAGGCCATCGAGGCCGGCGGTTTCGTATATTGCTCGGGCCAGCTCCCCATCGACCCGGCCACCGGCGAAATGCCCGCCGACATCAAGGGACAGACCCGTCAGAGCCTCGCCAACGTGAAGGCCATCCTCGAAGCTGAAGGGCTTTCGCTGGCCAACGTGGTGAAGACCACAGTGCTCCTCGCCGACATGAGCCTCTTCGGCCCGATGAACGAGGTTTACGCCGAGACTTTCGCCCAGCCCTTCCCCGCCCGCAGCGCCTTCGCAGTGCGCGAGCTCCCGAAGCAGGCCCTCGTCGAGATCGAGGTGGTGGCGGTTAAGTAAGTCAGAGGTCAGAGTTACTAAGTCTTAAGTCAGAGTTACGAGTTACTAAGTCATAAGTCATAGTTACGAGATATTAAGTTCGAGGGATGGAGAAGATATTTCTCGTGATGCCGGCCTATAACGAGGAGGCCAACATCGACGCGGTGGTTAAGCAATGGCATGCCGTTGCCGAAAGACTCGCCGAAGAGGGCGCGGAGCCGGTGTTGCTCATCGCCAACGACGGATCGCGCGATTCCACATGGGAGCGCCTCTGCAAGCTGCGCGACGAATTTCCTTATCTTCATCCGATCGACAAGCCCAACTCCGGACATGGCGCCACTCTGCTCGTGCTCTACCGGCATGCCCTCGACAACGGCGCCGACTATATTTTCCAGACAGATTCCGACGGGCAGACCGATCCGGAGGAATTCTTCCCATTCTGGCGCGAACGCGCGGACTACGACCTCCAGGTCGGGCTCCGCGCCTCGCGGCAGGACGGTTTCTCCCGCAAGGTGGTAACCAAGGTGCTGAAAGCCGTGGTCAAGATGACATTCCATGTCTCGGTGCCCGACGCCAACACCCCCTTCCGCCTCATGAAAGCGAAGTCGGTGCGCCCCGTGCTCGACGACATCCCCGAGGGGTTCTTCCTCTCCAACGTGGCGCTTGCCGCCATCTCGGTCAAGAAAGGTCTCAAAACGCGCTGGCTCCCCATCACCTTCAAGCCGAGGCAGGGGGGAGTGAACAGCATAAACCTCCCGCGCATTTTCCGCATCGGCCGCAAAGCCGTAGGCGATTTCCGCAGGCTCAACTCCTCGATCAAGAAATAAAAATCAACAATGCTCGAAAAAAACATCGACTTGCGCCACGCCACGGCCCTGGTAACGGGAGCCGCCGGATTTATCGGCGCCGAACTTTCTCTGCGTCTTCTCAAAGATTATCCCGACATCCGCGTGATCGGAGTCGACTCCATAACCGACTATTACGACACAGCCATCAAGGAGGAGCGTCTCAACAGGCTCGCCCTCTACGCACCCCGGTTCACATTCGTGCGCGGCAACATCGCCGACAAGGAGCTGATCGACCGTCTCTTCAGCGACTATAAGCCGCAAGTCGTGGTCAACCTCGCCGCTCAGGCAGGAGTGCGCTATTCGATCACCAACCCCGACGCCTACATCGAGTCGAACCTCATCGGATTCTACAACATCCTGGAGGCCTGCCGCCATTATCCGGTGGAGCATCTCGTCTATGCCTCCTCTTCGAGCGTCTACGGGTCGAACACCAAGATACCCTATTCCACCGACGACCGCGTCGACAACCCCGTGTCGCTCTACGCCGCCACCAAGAAGAGCAACGAGCTTATGGCCCACGCCTACAGCAAGCTCTACAACATCCCCTCCACCGGACTGCGTTTCTTCACCGTCTACGGCCCCTGCGGACGCCCCGACATGGCTTACTTCGGATTCACCGACAAACTCGTGCGCGGCGAGAAGATAAAGATCTTCAACTATGGCAACTGCCGCCGCGACTTCACCTATATCGACGACATTGTGGAGGGAGTGGTGCGCGTGATGCAGTCGGCGCCTAAAAAACGCGACGGGGCCGACGGACTCCCGGTGCCACCCTACCGCGTCTACAACATCGGCAACAATGCCCCCGAGAACCTGCTCGATTTCGTCACCATCCTGCAGGAGGAACTGGTTGCGGCCGGTGTGCTCCCCGCCGGTTTCGACTTCGAGGCGCACAAGGAACTCGTGGCGA
>SAMEA3663118__coassemble_518_pt1 | contig 12133 bp, 9 predicted proteins | sample SAMEA3663118__metabat2_high_PE_005 | metagenome-assembled genome bin SAMEA3663118 (sample SAMEA3663118) | pig gut metagenome | biome: pig gut; feature: pig-associated habitat; material: faeces | place: Denmark | collected 2012 | reverse complement strand
TGAATATATCTATCCGGGCCGTTGGTCATCCAGCGGCCTGTTTTTATCATTAACGCCGGAGAATCATCGAAGTCTTAGACCTAAACACCTTTTTAGAGTAAGGGGATATATTTTTCAAGAAAGTTCCTTTTCCAGGGGAAAAGGTATATGTCCTCTAAAATTTTCTTCGTGCCGATTCGGTCGGCAGGCTGCTCCCGGGGACTCATCGGATCGGGGCAAATATTTTCATGAATTTTGCCGTGAAATGGTTCCCTAAGTCCCAAAATTTTGGGGTTAGGGAACCATTTCGTTGACATTTAGCTTGATTCTAAAATTTTAAGGTTCTGATCCACAATCTCTTTTCCGCCATCAGGACTTCATTACTACGCCTTTGGATTTGCGACCGTTGATGGCTATCTGGAGGGGAGCGTCGAAGTGGATCACTTTCAGATGCTCGGTGCTTATGTCGGCGGGCTGCGAGGCCATGTAGTCAAGGTCGATCATGCCGTTGCCGGCGTTGGGATCGACGGTGAAATAGCCGGTGCCGAAGCTGGTGAGGTTCTGGAAGAAGTGCGTGCCCTGCGAAGGTTCGATGCGGTAACCCGGCATGGTCATCTCGACGATCAGACGCGCTCCGGCGATCTGTGCCCAACGAACCGGGATGCCAAGCGACGGATCCGACGTGCCCCAGCGACCCGGACCGATCAGCACGTATGGCCGACCTGCTTTCGTGAGCTTTTCGTTAAGCTCGCCAACCTCCTCGGCAATCTCGCGCGTAAGCATATTGTCGAACGCCTCAGGCTTCACATAGACGATATCCTGCACACCATCCATCAGGCCGTGGCCTAAGGCAGTGTTCGAGCGCACGATCACATCCTTGTCGTCGACTTCGGTGACCGAATCGTCGAGCATCTCCTTCTTGTCGACGATCGGGCGAATCTGCAGCCAATACATCGTTCCCTTGCGGCCATCCTCACCCGGAACGGCGTTGATGTTGCCGGCAAACTCGATCTCCACCGGACGTCCCATCTCATACTGCCCCGTAGAGAGCATGAAATCGACAATCTTGGCCAGCGGGAAACGCTCGTGCTTCAGCACGTTGGCAAACGTCACCACTTTGCGCCCCGGGCCGAGATCGTTGTCGCGGATGATGCGGTCTTCCACATCAAACGTCGACACAAGATATTTCAGCGCGCCGGTCTTGAAAGCGTCGGCCACGGAAAGTTTCGCTATGTTGAAGCTGTCGTCGCAGGTGAACTCGCTGCTGTCGACAGTGCGCATCGGCAGACCGTAGAGATAGGTCTGGGTGTCGCGCAGCGCCAATTCGAGCGTCGACGTCTGGAGCACCTTGTCGGGGTGTTTCGGCGAGAAACGGAGCGCCTTGCCGCCGTCGACGATATATTCGCCAAGGCCTGTGGCAACCTCCGCCACACCCTCCTCGGCCTTCTCGGCGCCCACAGGGTAATAATTCAGAGAACGCCCCACGCCCGAAAAACTCGGATAGAAATATCCCTCATGCTCGCGCCCCACGACCCCCTGGAGGATCACAGCCATCTTCTCTTGGTCGATCACATTGCTCGTGGCGTTCATATAAGCCTTCGAATCGGAATAGAACACCGAGGCATAGACGGCCTTCACAGCGTCGCAGAGCATCTTCAGACGCGACTCGGTGTCTTCCACGAAGGGAACCATATATGTGGAATAGATGCCGGCGAAAGGCTGATAATGGGAATCTTCGAGCAGCGACGAACTGCGCACGGCCAGCGGGCGGCGCACCACGTCGAAGAAGGCGCGGAAATCATCCATCACGCTTTCCGGAAGCTCCGCCTCCAAGAAGCGGCGCAGAATCTCACAGTCGGGAGCGTCGGAGAGAGCCACCGGATAGAGATTGTTGCGGTCCATGAATTCGTCGAAGATGTCGGTGCATACCACCACCGTGTGGGGAATCGTAAGCTGAACGCCGTCGAAATTGTCGCAGACCGGATTCCGCTTTATGATCTGGTCTATGAAGGCCAGGCCGCGACCTTTGCCACCCATCGACCCCTGGCCGATGCGGGCGAAGTTGCTGTAGTTGTCGTAGGCGTCTTTATTGAAAACGGCCACGACGCCGCGGTTTTTCATGCGGCGATAGCGCACGATGCATTCGAACACGAGCTTGCGCACCATCGGGGCGTCGGCGATATCGTCGAACTTGAAGCTGCGCAGGGCATCGGCTATCGGGAAGAGGGCGCGGCTGTAGAGCCAGCGGCTTATGCTGTTGTCGGCGCAATAGTAATAGAGCACGTCGTCAGGAATCTCGAAGATCTTTTTCTGAAGCTGCTTGAGGTTCGTGACGCGCTGCAGCTCCTCCCCCGTTGCCGGATTGCAGAACACGAGATCGCCGAAACCGAAACGTTTCGACACAGCCTTGCGCAGGTCGAGCGGGAGCGTCTTCGACTCCTTGTCGAGGAAGTCGAATCCCATCACCTCGGCCACCTGACGGTTGGCGCGTTCCTGGCTCTCCATGATCACCGGCGCGTAAGGGCGCTTCTTGTGAAGATAATTGGCAAGCTTCAGGCCGGCGCTCGGGTCTTTCTCCCCGTTGACGGGGAAGCGGGCGTCGGTCACCAGCCCCATGATGTTGTCGCCGTAGCGGTCGATCAGAGCCGCGGCCTCCTCATAGTCGCGGGCAAGGAGCACTTTCGAGCGGCCGCGCATGCGGAGCATCGCCTCGTGCTCGTTGAGAGCCTCGGTGGAGAACACCATCGACTGCTTGAGAAGGAATTTGAAAAGATAGGGAAGTATCGAGGAATAGAAGCGGATCGAATCCTCCACGAAAAGGATGGCCTGAAGCCCGACCTCGTTGATGTCGTTGTCGGCGTTCATCTTGTCTTCGATCAGCTTGATGATGGCGAGGATGAGGTCGACGTTGCCGAGCCATGAGAACACATAGTCCACGCCGCGGAGGTCTTCGTTGGCGATGCGCCGGCGCACCTCCTTGGAGAACGGGGTGAGCACCACGAAAGGAATCTCCGGATAGAGAGTGTCGATGTTCACGGCCTCGCGGAAGGTCTCGCTGATGTCGACGCCGGGCATGGCGATGATCAGGTCGTAGCTCTTCGAGGCGAGCTCGGCGTATGCCTCCTCATAGTTGGCCACCTTCGTGAAGCGCGGGGGCGACGAGAGGTTGAGCGCGACATATTCGTTATAGACCTGCTCCTCGACGCGGCCGTCTTCCTCGAGCATGAAGGCATCGTAGGGGGTGGCGATGAGAAGCACATTGAAGATGCGCCGTTGCATCAGGTCCTGAAACGCCGTGTCTTTGAGATAGAGGCGGCTCAGCATGTTGTCGTTGACACTTTTCATGGGCTATGGAGTATGTTTCTCTCCCTGCCGCGGAGGGGACGGAAGCCTGCGTCAGGCGTTCTCCCCGAGCGATTCGATGAAAGCGCCGAGGGCTCCGGGCATGGAGCGGTGTTCGGAATTGGGCGCCTGGATGTCGGCGCGAAGGCCGGCGTCCTGGATTGCCTTTACGGTCGTCGGACCGAATCCGCCGAGATAGATGTTCTGCTTGTCCTGGTCGAAATCGGGGAAGTTTTTCTTCAGACTCGCGATTCCTGCCGGGCTGAAGAAGAGCAGCATGTCGTAGTCAAACGGCTCGTCGGCGCTGAAATCGTTGCTGACAGTGCGGAACATCACGGCTTTGGTGACGTCGATGCCGCGCCCTTCGAGGATCGCGGTGTCTTCCTTATGGACGTCGGATATGGGGAAGAAGAATTTCTCTTTCTTGTTCTTGTCTATGGCCGCAAGCAGGGTGTCGTCGTTGAGTTTGCCCGACGCGCCGAAGAAGATCTTGCGCTTGCGGTAGACGATATATTTCTGGAGATAGAGTGCGATGGCCTCGGTGGTGCAGAAATAGCGCATCGTGTCGGGCACCTTTACCCTCATTTCCTCGCACAGACGGAAGAAATTGTCGATGGCGGCCTTCGACGTGAAGATCACTGCCGTGAAGTCGGCGAGGTTCACCTTTGCCTGGCGGAATTCTTTTGCCGTGAGCCCCTCGGTCTTGATGAAGGGACGGAACACCATCTCGATGTTATATTTTTTAGCGATGTCGAAGTATGGAGATTTGTCGCCGGAGGGCTTGGGCTGCGAAACAAGGATTTTCTTTATCTTCATTAGTTTTGCTGTTAAAAGCGGGGTGGTTTGCTGTTAAGAGCGGTGTCTTTCTTAGAGAAAATATACACAGGCCACGGCCGCCGCTACGGCCGTGAAAACGAGCGGTACGATTTCTAGACTGCAAAGGTAGTACAAAAAAAGCAACCACGACGAAAATCGGGTGAAAAAAATGCGAAATCCTTTGAAAATAAAGATGATTTTGCCCAAAATGAAGATAATTGCCGCAATTATGAGCAAAGTTTCGTTCCATTGCGGATAGCAGAGCATGAGGAGGGCGATGACCAGAAAGGGCATTGCCATGAGGGCCGTGGAGGCGTTCGCCCCCTTGAGCCAGATGCGGGCATGGGCGGAGTCGGTGAAGACGTAGCCAACGGTCCAGTAGGCGAGCTGCATGAGGAGCATATAGAGGAGCGCCACTCCGGAGCAGATCGCTATGCCGCCTGCCGGGTTGTCGGGCAACGGGCGCATGGAATATTCCGGGGGAACGGACATCTGGATCACGAGGCTTACCGCTCCCCAGAGGAAGACTCCCATGCAGCATGCCCAGAGAAGATTGAGCAGAAAGAGGAGCGACGTCTCGTTGACGGTGTCGTCGAAGGCGTTGTGGCGCATGCGGGTGTCGGAAAGGTCGGTGAAGAGCACGCGCAGGAACCTCGGTGAGTTCTTGAATCGAAGGCCGATGATGCAGAAAAGGATCGCCATTCCGAGCAACACCCACGACATTCCCCAGCTGTTTCCCGACGCCGGAGCGGCGGGAGGAGGCAGCGGCGCGGAGTTGTCGACAAGCACTATGCCGCCGAGCTGCTCGCCTGGCACGATCGTGTCGGCAACTATGGAATCGGCGGCCAACGAATCGACTGCCGGGGAATCGGCGGCCGGATGCTGAACGGCTTGGAGTGCTGTCGGTGTCATTTCAGCCAGCCCTCCTTGCGATACCATTCAATCGATCTCTCCACCCCGTCCTGAAGGAAGACACGAGGCGAAAACCCGAATCCTTCGGCGGCCTTCGCCGTCGACGCGCTCCAGTTGCGCTGGCTCAATATGCGGCATTTGTCGCGGTTGAGAGTGGAGGGTTTCCCCACTGCCACCCCATATTTCTCGGCGAAGAAGGAGACGAACCTCACCATCCATAGCGGAAGCTTCACCGGAAGGACAAACTTCCGGCCGAGCCCTTTCTTCACTATCTTGCGAAACTGCTTCTGGGTGTAGTTGCGCGGTTCGGAGAGGATATAGACGGTGTCGGTGGCCGACCGCTCGAGGGCGTCGCAAACCGCGCGGGCAAGATCCTCCACATAGAGGAAGGTGAGCGTCTGCTTCCGGAAGCCTACCTGGAAGTCAAACCCTTTTGCGAGCGATTTGAATTCGAGGTAATAGTCATGGTCGCGCGGACCGTAGATGCCCGTGGGCCGGAATATGATATAGGGGATTCCGGCGGTGGCAAGCCAGGTCTCCGCCTTGAGCTTGGAGACGCCATAGCGCGTGTTGGGAGCCGGAATGATATCCTCGGTATATTCCTCCACCCCCTTTTTCAGGGTGCCCATCGCCGAAAGTGAGCTCATATAGAGGAATTTTTCGGGAACGAGTCCGGACTGGGCGAGTGCGCCCGTGAAGTAACGGAGATAATCGTAGTTGATGCGGGAGAAGTCGGCGTAACGTCTCACCTTCGTCGCGCCGAGATTATAGACGATATAGTCCCATTTTCCCTCGGGCATTGCCGAGCGGAGCGACTCTGCGAGCGATTCGGGGTTTTCGAAATCGAGTTCCACAAACCGGATGCGGCTGTCGGTCAGGTAGGCGCGGCTCGTCGACGAGCGCACCCCGGCCCACACTTGCCAGCCTCTTCTGAGCGCCTCCTCCACGAGGAAACCGCCGACGAAGCCGCCGGCGCCGACCACAAGCACTTTCTTTATCTCTTGAACTTCAGTCATTGGCTATTCATTTTTTCTTCTTCGGCTCGAGCAACCGGAATTCATACCCCTGGTCGAGGAGCCACTGCAGGGATTCGGGGAGCGCCTCGCGGATGCGCGGCAGGCTCTTCAGCGAGTCGTGAAAGACTATGATCGAGCCGGGCCGGGCATATTTCTTCACGTTTTCCACTACGTCGGCGGCGGTCAGCAGCGAGGAATAGTCGCGGGTGACCAGATCAAACATGATGATGCGGTATTTCCGGTGGATCAGCTCGGTCTGGCCGGTGCGCATCCAGCCGTGGGGCGGCCGGAAGAGGGTGCTGTCGATATAATTGGCGGCCTCCTTCACATCTTTCACAAGGCGTCGCGTCGTGACGCGCGAGCCGCGAAGATGATGCATCGTGTGATTTCCGACCCTGTGGCCGCGACGCACCACCTCCTCGTAAAGCTCGGGGTTGCGGCGCACGTTGTCGCCCACCATGAAGAAAGTGGCCTTGATGCCGAAGCGGTCGAGGGTGTCGAGCACCCACGGCGTCGACTCCGGGATGGGGCCGTCGTCGAAGGTGAGATAGATGGCCCGCGCCCCGTCGGGCTCCTTTATCCGGAAAACTCCGCGATAATAGAGCTTCCGGAAAAGCTTCGGCGGACATTCTATCCATTTGCGCCAGAAATAGCGCTTCATCGACTTCTCCTTCTCAGTCATATCTCTTTACGGGTCATCACTGCGGATGCTTGGCCAGATATTCTTCGCTGATGCGCTTGCTGCGGGCGAGGTCGACGCTGCCGATCGACGGATCGGCGTCGAGCGCCTCTTTCGTCACGCCATATTTCACATATTGCTCGTAGGCCGAGTAGAATATCGAGTCGATATAACGGTCGTCGTCCGACTGGGCGGCATATTCTTCAGGACTCATCTTGGCGAGGTTGTTGACCACCACGGCTGCGGCGGCAAGCTCGTTGACGAGATCGGATTCGCTCACGTCGGAACCGACGCCGGAACCATAGGCCGCCTCATAAAGCTTCTTGAGCTCCTCGCGCTTGATGCCGAACCGGCCGAGAGTCGAATCGAGCTTCTGCTTGTTGCCGCCGAAGCGGTCGTAGAGCTCGATCAGGCTGTAGAGCTGATAGGGCATGGCCTGCGATTCGGGAGTGAGCGCCGGATTGCCGAAGGCGTAGCTTACTGCCCTGTTGTATCTGACATATTGCGAATAGCGGGCGATTGTTCCCAGCAACATTGTGGCGGCTTCGGAGGTGAGCTTGCGGTCGCCGAGACGTTCGCCGACTGTGCCGACGACTTCGGCGAGGTTGAGCGCCACATAGAATGTGTTGGGCGCTGTAGTCTCCGGGAGCCGCTTCTGGATCAGACGGGCCATCTGGAGAGCCTTGTTCCAGCATTGTGTCGCTCCCTTCATGTCGCCCCCCTCTTTGAGCAGGTCGCCTTCAAGCAGAAGCTCGTTGGCCACGTCGAGAATCGAGGTGCGCGTCGAGACAAGCATGCGGCGGGCGGTCTCGTCGAAATATGGTGGTTTGGCGTTGTCGGCGCCGCCCCATAGATAACGCGACACTACTCCGTAGGCCTTGTCGGTGCGCGCCGGCAGCCCCTCCTGCATGGTCGGCAGAAGCTGATGGGTCATGCCGACTCCGCGCATATAGTTGGAGAGACCGAGGTGATATTCCTGGCCTACGGTGGAGCACCAGTAGATCGGGCGCGGCCAGCCTTCGGCGGCGTTGGTGGCGATGATGTCGAGCATCAGGATCTCGCTCAGGCTGATGTAGCCTTTCTGCTGATAGGAGGTGGTGTTACCCAGGTCGATCACGATTTCGTTGACAATGTTGGCAGTGTCTTTCGGAAGCACGAGACCGCGCTTCACGACTGCCTCCTTGTCGACCGGAATCGTAACAACGCTCGAGAGGAGCTGCGGATAGTTGTTGAGCGTGTCGAAGGTCTGGCGGCTGTAAAGGAGCTTGAGGCTCTGCAGCAGGTCGACCGGGGCGGTCTCCTGCGGGAGAACGGTCACATCCATCGCGCCGTAGGCTATGTCGGCCGGCTTGGCGGTGAAGTCGACATGGTTTTTGGTGTAGCTGTCTTTGCGCATCTGGTTGGCATACCAGTCGGAGGCCAGATAGCTGAGGTTGATGATCTTCACGTCGGGACGCACTCCTTCGACTTCCTGGGCATACCAGAGGGGGAAGGTGTCGTTGTCGCCGTTGCAGAAGACTATTGCGTTCGGCTCGAGGCTGTTGAGATAGTTGATCGCGAAGTCGCGGGCTGCGTAGCGGCGGCTGCGGTCGTGGTCGTCCCAGGTCTGGCTGACCATCTGCGCCGGGATCACGAGGCCGACGACGGCGGCGATTGCGGCGGCGTAGGTGGGCTGCAGCTTGTTGATGCGCAGCAGCAGCTTATAGAGCGCGGCGACTCCGAGGCCGATCCAGATGGCAAAGGCATAGAACGATCCGGCGTAGGCATAATCGCGCTCGCGCGGCTGCATAGGCGGCTGGTTGAGATAGAGCACGATGGCGACTCCCGTCATGAAGAAGAGGAAGAACACCACCCAGAACTGCTCGATGCCCCTCTTTCCTTCGAAGGCCTGCCAGATGAGGCCGAGAAGTCCGAGAAGGAGCGGAAGCATGTAGAAGGTGTTGTGTCCCTTGTTGTTCTTGCCCAGGTCGTCGGGCAGAAGGCTCTGGTCGCCGAGGCGGGCGTTGTCGATGAAGGGGATGCCGCTGATCCAGTTGCCGGCGTCGAGTTCGCCGTTCTGGTTGTTGATGTCGTTCTGACGCCCGGCGAAGTTCCACATGAAATAGCGGAAATACATGTGGACGAGCTGATAGTTGAAGAAGTAGGCGAGATTCTGCGAGAAGGTGGGCTTATACCCTATCTTCTGCGGGAAGGTGATCTCGCCGGTCACAGGGTTCTGCACGGGCTGGCCGTAGGTGTCGTATTCAGGCACCGTGTTCCCCTCTTCGTCGATGGCGTTGATCTCCACCAGATTGTCGGGCACCGTGTCGAGGTTGACCCACTGCTTGTAATAGCTGCGGTGCTGACGGCTGTAGATGCGCGGGAAGAGCATGTTGAGCTCGGGGTTCATCACTGCCTCGGGCTTGTAATCTTTCTTCACGTAGTAATCACCTTCGCGCTCGGAGAGCTTCTGATTGTTGGCTATGTCGGAAGGGGAAAGGAAGTTGGATTCCGAACGCGGCTGCGCACCCTTCACACCTTTTGCGTAAAGGGGCTTGCCGGCGTTGACCACCGGAGCATATACGGGCACGGAGGCGGTGACTGCCTGGTTGTTCTCGTCGTAGCCTACCACGGCCTCGCTCGAGCCGGTTAGTCGTTTCTGCTGGCCGGAATAGAGAGTCTCGCCATAAAGCAACGGAGTCTCGCCATATTGCTCGCGATTGAGGTAGGTGGCGAGGTCGAACACGTTGTCGGGGGAGTTCTGGTTCATCGGGGTGTCGGCGCTCGACCGAATCAGGATCAGGGCGTAGGAGGAGTAGCCGATGAAGATCACGCCGATGCTCCAGAGGATCACGTTGAGCACGCGTGTGGGCAGCGGCGAGCTATAGCGCGAGAAGAGCCAGAAGGCGAGCGCGATGGTGAGCACCCAGCCGATCACCCAGCCGGAGCCGATGAAAAGCATGCCGCTCACCGTGACGGCGAGCAGGAAGCTCAGGCGCATGAGGAAGGCGCTCTTCTGGCGGCGCGATTCATAGATGGCCCAGATGAACACGGCGGCTGCTATGAGGGCGTAGGCAAGTGCGCCGGAGTTGAAGGAGAAACCGAAATCGTTGACAAACAGAAGCTCGAACTGCTGGGCCATTCTGATGAAGCCCGGCACGAGGCCGAAGAGCACCAGCACGATGATCACGAAGGATATCAGAAGCGCCACAAGCGACTTCACCAGATTCATATCCTTCCATTTCCTGTAGGCGAACACGAGCACGAGGGCCGGAATCGTCAGCAGGTTGAGCAGGTGGACGGCGATCGAGATACCGATCACATAGGCTATCAGAATCAGATAGCGGTCGGAATGAGGAGCGTCGGCCCGGTTTTCCCATTTCAGTATCAGCCAGAACACCAGGGCTGTGCAGAAGCTGGAGAAGGCATAGACCTCCCCTTCCACTGCCGAGAACCAGAAGGTGTCGCTCCAGGTGTAGGCAAGGGCTCCGACGGCGCCGGCTCCCATAATCACGATATATTTGGCAAGCGACAGCTCTCCCTTCTCGGAATCGCTGACGATGAGCCGGCGCGTGAGATGGGTGATTGTCCAGAAAAGCAGCAGGATTGTCAGCGCCGACAGAAGACCGCTCATCGCGTTGACCATCACCGAGATGCTCCCGGCATCGGTGGCAAAATTGGCGAAGAAGCGCGCTGTCAGCATGAAGATCGGGTTGCCCGGCGGGTGACCCACTTCAAGTTTGTCTGCCTGGATGATAAACTCGCCGCAGTCCCAATAAGACGCGGTGGGCTCGAGAGTGAGCCAATAGGTGACGAGGGCGATGGCGAATATTATCCATCCCGTCACATTGTTGATCAGGTTATATTTTCTGGTAATCATTCTTCTAAACCGACTCGTTTCAACTGAGGGGTATTTAACAAGTTGCAAATTTAGATATAATCCATGAATTACCCAAATCAAAATGCCCCGCCCCTGCGGCAGTTGCGCCTTGGCTACCCTCTGCAATAGACCGAGTTTGCAGATTTTCATGATTTTTAATAATTTTGCGACAAAAGGCCGCTCCCTCATTTCGGCTTAAGCCCGATCGGAACTGACCCTCCGGGAATTACCGGCTTAAAATTTTCGGTCTGAAAACCGGGAACTCCAGGGGAAGTTGATTATAAAGGGAAGACAATATAAAATTTTGAACTAACCGATTGACATGGAATCAAGAATCAAAGATGCAGTGGAGCTTAAGAAAAGCTGCAACTGCGCGCAGGCAGTGGCCTGCACATATTGCGACCTCGTCGGCATCGACCGCGACACTATGATGAGACTCACATCAGGCTTCGGCCTCGGCATGGGGAACATGGAAGGGACATGCGGCGCCATCACCGGCGCATGTGTGGTGATCGGCGGCGTCATCGCCGACCGCAACGAATCGCGCGTCGCCATGGCCCGGCTTCTCGACAAATTTCAACAGCGTAACGGCGCCACGATCTGCAAACAGCTCAAAGGGCGCGAAACGGGCCGTATCCTCCGCGCATGCCCCGACTGCGTGGCCGACGCCTCCGAATTCCTCGAAGAGATCCTCGCCGAAGAGCAAGAATAAGAGATTCAATAGTAACCCAAAAACAAAACAGATATGAGCTTTTTAGAACTGGCGCAAAAGCGCTACTCATGCAAGAAATACAGCGACCGGAAGATTGACCGGGTGACACTGACACGAATCCTTGAGGCCGGCCGACTCGCTCCTACAGCCAAGAATCTCCAGGAGCAACACATCTATGTGGCCGAATCGCCCGAAGCCTTGAAAAAGATCGACGAAACCACGCCCTGCCGCTATAATGCGCCGACAGTGCTCATAGTGGCCTTCGACAAAGAGAACGTCTACACCTATCCCGACGGCAAACGCCAGTCGGGAATAGAAGACGCAGCCATAGTAGCCACGCATCTCATGCTTGCCGCGGCCGATGAAGGTGTAGACTCCTGCTGGGTCAACTGCTTTCACCCGGACAAGCTCCACGAACTGCTCTCCCTTCCCGAGAACGAAGAGATCCTGATGCTTCTTGACCTCGGCTACGCTGCCCCCGGAGCCGGCCCGCTCCCCAACCACGAGATCCGCAAGCCCCTCCCCGAGACAGTCACCAATCTTTAAAGTCCGCCAAGCCTGCAGATTGCGTCCGAAAGGGCCGCACCAGCACTTGATTGCGCCCTAAAGAGACGCACCGGCCCCCAAATTAAGGAGAGGCCGCCTATTGGCCGTCTCTCCTTAAATTTTCGCCCAATTTTCCCCGCAATTTCCAGCCAAAATATCAGCAGCAATTTCCAGCCAAAATATCAGCAGCATCTACAGCCTGCAGCAAAACAGCAGTGGTCTTCTCTCAAAGGTGGCGCCGATTTAACCCGACTGCTCTTCCGCTTTCGCAT
>SAMEA3663118__coassemble_510_pt1 | contig 12283 bp, 10 predicted proteins | sample SAMEA3663118__metabat2_high_PE_005 | metagenome-assembled genome bin SAMEA3663118 (sample SAMEA3663118) | pig gut metagenome | biome: pig gut; feature: pig-associated habitat; material: faeces | place: Denmark | collected 2012 | reverse complement strand
CGAGGGCGTTGGCGGCGTCGCCTCCGAAGGCCTCGGCGGTCATCAGCATCAGGGCGGGGCGCAGACGTTTGCCACCGCCGTTCAGGGCATATTCGATTGGTGAATAGAGTCCCGACATTTTGCCGTCGGGAAATTTCAGACCGCGCAGTTTCTCTTCGATCTGCACGGTATAGTCTGAAAATCTTTTCATTATAATGTGTGTTCTAAAATGTGTTTTTTATTCTCTGACAGATTGATTCAATAATTGATGAAACGCTGGTAGACCTCTTCGGGCACACCTTTGCCTCGGTCGATGCGGAGGGCGGTCTTGAAGCCGACCATAAAGCGGCGGTAGGTGGCGGTGTCGGTGTCGCAGGCTTTGCGGAAAGCTTTCAGTTCCTTTTCCACGTCGGCCACTTTCAGATGGTCGTCGCGGATGGTGCCGATATATTCAAGACCGAGCTGATAGCCGAGACCCTGGGGATCTTCCGAGGCGCCGAGTTTATATGCCCGCATCTTTTCGGCGAGAGGAAGCGACTCGATCACGGCGTCATATTCGCGCGAGAAATTGTCGAGTTGTTCTCCTTGCAGATGCTCGTAGGCATAATTGGTGGCGATGGCGAGCGTGTCAATCTTCACATCCTGGTTTTTGCCCAGGGCGCTGTAGATGATGAAACGTGCCAGCGAGTCGCCCGGCACCTTCTTCATCACATAATCCACGCGTTCAGAATCGCTGAGCGAATTGAAATTGTCGGGGTAATCGCCGGAATTCCCCTTGTTTTTATTGCAGCCGACCGTGGCCGGAAGCATGCAAAGCATAAGGAGAGCCGGAAAAGATATTTTCAATATCCTTTTTCTCATGGTCATTCTTTTTCTCATGATTCTAAAGGCGGCCGGCGGAGCGGCAGGCATTGATTAAGTGGTCTGCCGGGGCGTTGGGGACGCCGAAACATTAAAATTTCCACAAAATTAATAAATTCTTGGGAATAAATATTGCCAATTCGCGGAAAAGCATTAACTTTGCAGCGTGAAAAGGGAAAACGGCCCCGGCCGGAGTACTGAAAGCGACAAAAACGTCGGCTCAGAAGATAAAGAGCCTGATGGAATCAGAAATTGGAGCGATGCTCGAGTGGCTGAAGAGGCACGCCTGGAAAGCGTGTATACGCCAAAAGCGTATCCCGAGTTCGAATCTCGGTCGCTCCGCAAAAAAAATCCCGCAGGCAATTTTGCCTGCGGGATTTTTTTTTACCTATATGATGATAAAGCCGACATTATATATAATAGCTGGTTGTAACGGTGCCGGGAAGACCACGGCATCTTACTCCGTGCTGCCGGATTTATTAAATTGTCGGGAATTTGTCAATGCCGACGAGATAGCGAAAGGTCTGTCCCCGTTCAATCCTGAATCAGTAGCAATAGAAGCCGGAAGACTAATGCTTCAACGCATAAATCTATTATTGAGTCAAGGGAAAACATTTGCATTAGAGACTACTCTTGCCACGCGTAGTTATGCGACTTTGGTTAAACGTGCAAAAGCGGAAGGATATCAGGTATTATTGGTGTTCTTTTGGTTAGCAACTCCGGAAATGGCAATAGAGCGAGTTGCCAAACGCGTTAGCGAAGGAGGACATAACATTCCTACGCCAACCATCATCCGCCGTTATTGGTTAGGGTTACAGAACTTCTTCAATATTTTTGCTCCAATTGTTGATGGCTGGATGTTTTTTAATAACGTTGGTTCAACTATTCTTCTCGCAACTGAAGAATCAGTTATAAATAAAGAGTTATTCACTAAAATAAGAGAGTCATGTCAGAACAAGAAAAAAGAGATTTAAGGGAAAAAATCTGTCGCGGATTGGCAATCTCTTATGAAAATCTGCTACGACGAAAAGCCGCGCTAAAACAGGACATGGTTATTGCTGACGAAAACGGCCAACCGCTCATAGTTCCGGCACAAGAGCTCCTTGCCATTTATGAGTCTGGCGAACACTCGTGCAATACCTGCACAAGCCAAGCTGACAACTAAAATATCGTGTATAACAGATACTTCGGTATATCTGTCGGCTTCAAGCTGCCGCGTGATCGTATCGACATTCTCTTTTGAGCCGACACTGAAAGCGATATGGATAAATCCCTGCCGCATGTTCCTTATAGTGGCTAAAAGACGTGCTTAAAGAGCCGACTTCAATGCTGCAACTGCTGTTTATAACCCTGCTAATCATCTCAATTATTGGGCTTAAACTTGTATCTCATTAAATTATGGCAACAGAATTTCGTGCTATGCGCCGTATGCGCCAAGAGCTGCCCAAAGATGAGACTGTAGCCATTTTATCATCCGGCACATACGGAGTATTGTCAGTAATCGGAGATAATGGCTATCCTTATGGTGTGCCTGTCAATTACGTTTATAGGGACGGTCACATATATCTTCATGCTGCATTAAGTGGCCACAAAGTGGATGCGATGCGGAAGAACGACAAGGTTTCTTTTACCATTGTTGCAAAAAATACGGTTGTTAAAGAGGAATATACAACGTATTTTCGAAGCGTGATTGCATTTGGCCGAGTGCGGTTTATAACCGACGAGTCTGAAAAAATGCAAACATTGAAATGTCTTGGCGAGCGATACAATCCCGGCCGACCGGAAGCTTTGTCGAAAGAAATAGCCCGCGGATTCTCACACCTGCTGATGGTTGATGTTGAAATTGAGCATATCACAGGCAAGGAAGCAATCGAACTAACCCGAAAAAGATAGACAATGCGGTGCGGGCGGTGCCCATAAAATCAGAGTCTCCTGCTTCCGAGGGAACCGGAGGCACGAAATGTATCTGTCTCCGCGATTACGTATTGACATGAAACTATCGGCTTATTACCTTTGCGATTATAGTCGAAAGAATCTCTCTTTGCTTTTAAAATTCGATTATAGTCGAAAGCTGTGATTTTTATCATAAAGTTTCGATTATAGTCGAAATCTTTTTTGTATCTTTGTGAAAATTTTTTGGTATGGCCATTATAATTCGTGAAGATTATCTTAAGAAACTGGAGAGATATGTCGGAAAGGAGAGAATTGTTGTCCTGACCGGTCAACGACGCGTGGGCAAAAGTTTTATGCTGAAGCAACTTATTGAGGTTTATGGCAATGACCCTTCAAACAATATTATCTACATAGATAAGGAAAATAAAGAATTCGATTCAATCGGCACTTATCAGGAACTGAACGATTACATATCGTCGCATTATGTCGTTGGCAAGAGGAACTTCATTTTAATCGACGAGGTTCAGGAGATTGATGAATTTGAGAAATCGGTAAGGAGTTGGAGATGTGAAGATAACTCGGAGGTAATTATCACCGGTTCCAATGCTAAAATGTTCAGCAGCGAGTTAGCTACGCTTATAGGCGGCCGCTATGTCGAATTGGAGATACGCCCTCTTGACTATAGAGAATTCCTCATATTCCATCAAATGGCTGACAGTGACGAATCCCTGGCTAAATATATTCAGTTTGGCGGAATGCCGGGATTGCTGAAAATCGGCCTTGAACTCCCTGACTCTTTTCAGTATCTCAATGATGTGGTTAATACGGCTCTACTAAAGGATATCATTATCCGTAACAAGATCCGAAATGCGGAGTTTCTGGAAAGATTGACGGTTTTTGTGGCTGACAATATTGGCAAACCCATTGCTTCTGTCAATATCGCAAATTTCATGAAAGCGCGCAAATCAGCCGTTAGCACTGACCTGGTCATAGCATATTTGAGATATCTTTGCGACGCATATATCACTGATGCTGTTAAACGGTTCAATATACATGGTCGCAAGCTACTTGAAACCAATGAAAAGTATTATTTCGTAGATCATGGCATCCGCAATGCTCTCATGGGATGGAACAGGGAAGGTGATATCGAAAAAATTATTGAAAATATAGTATACAATGAATTGCGACGCGGTGGATATAGCGTTACGGTCGGCACCTTGCAAGCAGGAGAAATTGATTTTGTCGCCGAGCAAACAGCCGGAGGGCGGGTTTATATACAGGTCTGCTATCTGATAGCCGACGAATTGACCCGTAAAAGAGAGTTCGGAAACCTTCTCGCAATAAACGACAATTATCCAAAATATGTCATCTCTATGACTCCGATGGTAAAGCGGCAGGATTTTAACGGGATAACGCATCTTTCCCTACGCGAATTTCTGACCTCCGGTCTCTGACCGAATAATGGAACACTGACCAGCTCAATCTTGAAATTACGTAGAGTGTCTGCATAGCATTTAAGTGAAATGGTGAATATGATCTCGGGCATGACGTAACTGTTTTTGCCGGCAAGTTGTCTCTGTAAATGAGAGAGGAGAAGACACTGCCCGGTATCGATTTTATTCGTTAAATTTTGCGGTGGCGCAAATATATTGTAAATTTGCGCCATGATTAACATTTAGTGGATGGACTAATGAGCGGATTTGAACGCATAAAACAAACAATTTTAGTTTGTCAGAGGGGAAGTATCTTTTTCCCCGATGATTTCTCTTATATCGGAGGTATGCGAATGATTTCATCTGCCCTGCGGCGATTATGCGCTGATAATATTATAATTAGAGTTGCACAGGGGATATACTGCTATCCGAATATCGATTATAAATTTGGTATGGGGATATTATTCCCGTCAATAGATGAGATAGCTAAAGCAATAGCTAAGCGCGACAAATGCAGAATCGCACCTACCGGATCACACGCTCTTAATTTATTGGGGTTGTCAGCACAGCTACAAGCAAATGTGGTATATTACACAGATGGTTCCCCACGCCGTATAAAAGTCGGCAACGGTCGTGGTATATTATTCAAGCACAGTTCGGAAATGAAACGGTTCTCGTTTCAAAATGAGATGATGCAACTATTAGTGGTTGCATTGCGAGAAATTGGAGAGAAAAAAGTAAATGAAAATCATAAAAAAGAATTATCAAAGTTCGTTAAAAATATAGACAACAAGGAATTTATAAATGATTTAACTCTTGCCCCGGCATGGGTTCAAAAACTTCTTAAGGAGCTACGATGAAATTTATAGATATACCCAATGAAGACCAGAAGCGACTATTGCTTGATATGCAAGCGCGTATCGGTCTGAATGCTGCGATTATAGAAAAGGACTGGTGGATTACATCAGTGCTTCGCGCAATCTTTTCCCTGCCATATGCAGACAGCCTTTCTTTCAAAGGCGGTACTTCACTTAGTAAGTGCTGGCACATCATAGAGCGAATGAGTGAGGATATTGATATAGGAATAACTCGCGAATACCTTGGTTTTACAGGCAGCCTCAGTAAAACTCAGATAAGCGACAAGCTGCGGCGAGCCGCTTGCTCGTTTGTAAGAGATAAGATGCAATATGATATTTCAGCTAAACTTGCTGACGATGGAATTAACCCGGAATTGTTCAACGTAAGGGTTGATATAACACCTGTCAGTACTACAGATCCCGAAGTAATATGGATAAATTATAAGCCAATAGTGAGACCGTTGGCATATATTCCACCCGTTGTTAAGATTGAAGTAAGCGGAAGGTCAATGTCAGAGCCTATTGCTGAAGTCGAAATAGAGTCATTGATAGACAGGGTTGCGCCAGGTGCTGTATTCCATGAACCACCTTTTATAGTAAGAGCCGTTCTTGCCAAACGGACATTCCTTGAAAAGTTATTCTTGCTTCACGAAGAATTTTGCAAGGGAGAAGGGAATATCAGGATAGAACGAATGTCGCGGCATCTGTATGACATTCACAAAATGCTTAATTCGCCCATAGCCACAGAAGCCTTGAATGATAATGAATTATACGATACAGTAATAACTCACCGCCGAACATTTATCGGACTGAGGGGCTTTGATTATTCAACTTTATCGAAGCGCACACTCAACGTAGTACCGCCGGAATCTGTATACAACGAATGGAGAAAAGATTACGAGACGATGCAAGATGAAATGATTTACGGTGAATCAGTGTCATTCGATAACTTAGTGGCAGATATACTGAAGTTGAATGAAAGAATAAATAGCATGAACTGATACTTACCGACGCCCCGGTGAGCGACCCTTAATGAAGGACTGGCATGAAGGAAGTGCTGCTTTTTCGAAAAAATTTTAGAGGGGTGATAGGTATTGGAATTTTGGATGTTCTCTATTAAGACTTCAATCTTAGAAGGACATTTTAGAAAGATAGGCATATATGAGAAAATTTATCTTTGCAGTTATAGGAGCAATCGCTCTTTTGGCGGCCGTCAGCGTGATGACAATGGGGAGTAATTCTTCACTAAGTCTTAACCCTTTCGCGCAATCCTCTGCTGAAGATCCGGAGGGGGATGAGCCGGAGGCGTTATGGATTGATACTGTCATGAATGCCAAAGGTCACGCCTTCGGCTTTCGCGGTGATATCACCGACTGGGGAGGATGGTATTTTGATACGGTTTATGTAGGCGAAGACCGGATGATGACTTATGATTCGGTCGGTCCGTCGACTCTGAAACTAAGTCTCGTTACACGAGATCTTATCCTGGATCTCGGAGATCCTTATGCGATTCTTAAGATAAAAAATTTCATGCAACCGCTTCCCGGATTCAAGCTGTTCCGAAAAAGTTATGAACAGCGTCTTGACTCCGTTGTCGACGAGGAGTATGGAGCTTACAATTATATGGGCTCATTTACTTTTTTGGCGGAATGCCCCGACAGCTCCATTAAGGATCGAGCCGCGATCAACCGTTTTATATGCGATCTATCAGGAATATCGGAGAGCGAAAAAGTTAAGATTCCCGGCGTATCGGCCTTATATGCCGGAATCAGTCAGACGAAAAACTACAGGCCTGTCTATACCGGAGATGCCGGCAATATTGAGTCTCTTTCTGATTTTCTGGCTCATAAGACATTCGAGAACTGGATTAGGGGAGGTGAGTTTGGCATGGGGTCAAGCGAATATGTCATATCGATCAAAGCCAATATTTATAATCCGAGGTTCGTTACACTGGGCAAGTTTGAATACGACAGGATAGGATCCGGGCATGGGATGTATACCGAAACATTTCACTCAATGGATATGCAGACAGGTAAAGAGCTTTCCAACGAAGATATATTCATCCCGAAATCTGAGGAGAAAGTAAAAGAGCTGTTGTATGACGTGATGTCCAAAGATCCGCGCTACACCGGATGGAATAGGGATGTTAAAACCGCCGACGATGTGAGAGACATGATGGAATCCCGGAAATCCGGGGATGGAGAATCAGATGAAACCGAATCAGGAGAAGATTCCGGATTTATCTTGCCGGAGGGAGCATTGACCGGCGATGGCATACTCTTCTCATTCCAGCCATACGAGATCGGATGCTGGGCATCCGGCGCATTTCATTTTGTAGTTCCTTACCGGGAATTGATGCCATTCCTGACCAAGAAGGCAAAACTCCTGATAAAATAAACCTTAAAAACGGCGTGGTATCTATGGGAATAAATACCACGCCGTTTGCGTCAAATGAAGTGTAAATTATGTGCCGGGTTTACTTTGCGGTAACAGCGATAATAATTTTGCCAATATTTTCGGGGTCTGTGGTTTTTTATTATTTTTGCATTGATTTGTGTATCTATCTTATGCCGATGTTTTATCGGTTGTTAAATTTTGTTCTGAACGGCGGTTGTAAGCCGACTTTATCAGCTAAACCATAGTCTGTATGCTTGACTTAACCTTTATTCTATCTTTTGCCATTCGGCCTGTGTCCGAGTTTTTCTCTATGTCTGCATTTTCCGATGATCGGGAGATGTATATTCCGGTGTTTGTCGGTATGGCGACAATCGCCTTTTTTCTTGTGCTGACATTTATGTTGCGCAGGAACCGGCATATAAATCTGCTTATGCGCCGTGAGGAGATTCCGGAGGCCGAGAATTCGGAAAATGATCCGCTGTCGGAGCAATTGACCGATGAACCTCTATATGCAGATTCGGTCACCGAGAATGATGCTGATTATTCCGGCGATGCTCCGGAAGTTGCGCGTCAGAGCGAAGTCTCCCCGTCTGCCGATCCGTCCGCGCCGGCGGTCGGACCCAACGGACTCTCCCGATCGAAAGCGGAAGAGATATGGGGCCAGATCATGCATGAGATGGAGGATAACCGGATCTTCACGGATACATCCGTGACCCGCGACAATTTCTCCGAACGGATAGGCTGCAACCACACATGGTTCTCGCAAGTGATCCGTGAGAAAACCGGACTCTCTTATCCCAACTTCATGAACCAACGCCGAGTGCATGAGGCGATGAAGATGCTCGCCGAGCCGTCGCTGAAAATCTCGATGAAACAGTTGTCCTCTTCGCTCGGTTTCCTCACCCCCTCGACATTCTATATCGCCTTCCGGAAAATTGCCGGAATGTCGCCTGCAGATTATAGGAAAAAGATGATGGAAACCCTCTCTGATGAGAGCGGAGAGGTGAAATGACGGCCTTGGAAATGCAAGCTTTCCGATGATGAGGTTTTTACAGAATATAGTGAAAAAGTCTGCAGAAAATCAAAGCATCGTATTTGGCTAATGTGTAAAATTGACCAATTTTATATAAAATTAAGTCAATCATTGGATCTGAAAGTTCTAAATTAGTCTTAAATAGACCAAACATAGAATCCAAACAATCAAACATATATTTTAGCCAGAGGCAGGATGGTGCACGCGGTTGGCTAAAATAAAACAGTATTTATTTGCCCGTACGGGCGATTTTATATTCCTTTGCAGTGTGAAAGCAATTTCGGCCGTAGGCTGTGGTTGAGCCGATGGTGTCAGGTTAAAATATTATGGTATTACAATCCTGTTGAGTTGCAGATCAGCTGCTGAGACAGCAGCAAGTCTGTGTGAAGCTGTCAGTCGACAGTTTCAATGATTATCCTTAAGGGAATCGCGCCTGAGAAGGCACCGGTTTACCGAACAAGCAAACTTCAATGGAGTAAGTAGATTAAGGTTGAATGAAGTGAGGCGCCCGCTGGGCGCCTCAGCTTATTTACGCCCAAGTATAGGGCCTTTAGGGCCCATAGGGTTGGCGGCGCTTGCTGAGGATGGCTGGCGTGGCTCTGCGGCGCTTGCTGAGGCGGGTGGGGGCGATCTATTTTAGTTCGAGGCGGAGGAGGGTGCCGGTGGGGCAGAGGAAGCGGCAGAAGGGGCGCGGGATGACGAGCGCGAGCAGTGTGAAGAGGATGCCGGTCACTATCACGGTCGGCGAGGCCGTCTTCACCATGAAGGCAGTGAAGATCTCATGGTCGATCCATTGCGTGAAAAAGCCTAACCAGAGGAAGATGAGCAACACTGCCCAGATGATCATCCGGCAGAGGTCGAGCGCTTTGACGAGCCTTACCGACATTCGGATCTTCTTCCTGCAGCAGAGTCCGGCAAGGTCCTGCAGCGAACCGAACGGGCATACATGTCCGCAGTAATAACCGGTCTTGCCAAACAGTGGGTAGATGAATCCCACGATAAGAAGCAGAATAGTGACGATCGCCGCCGCAGAGGCAGCGATTCCATTGGCCGTCACCCCTATGAGCATTGCATAGTCTATGAAAGTCCCCGACCAGAAACCGAGTACACCGACGTTGAGCAAGTCCTGGATTATGCGGTAACGTTTGCTTTTCAGGAAGAGAGGGATCACCATCCCCGTCAGTAGCACGATCATAGCCGCGATCATGCTTGCCGACATCCCGTCGTAGCCGGAGCCGCCGGTGGCCGCGATCCCTGCATCGGCCTCCTTGCCCTTTGCATCCCGGAGTTCGATACCCTTCGCCGCGCCAGCCTTCACGTTTTCGATGAAAGCGCGCGAAGAGAAAGTGGCGCCGCTGGCGGCATCAGGGGTGAGACGCGCCGCCTCGTCGAGAGTTTTGCCGTCGAAGGCGCGGATGAGACCCTGTTCGGTGAGTTGGGCGAAAAATTCGGGCGACTCCGCGTTGGGAAGCGGCGACACGGAATCGATCCGTCCGTTGCTCACGTAAATCTTTACCGGCACCGGACCCGCATAACCTGTTGCCTTGCAAAGCGAAGCTGTGTTGATCGCAAACGATCCGTTTTTGCCCGGCGTAATGGTGCCGTCGTCAGTAGTTGAAGAGGAGGCGGAGACTGATTGGGAGGCTGATTCTACAGTTGTTTCGGCGGTCGTATCGGCGCCTGAATTGCTGCCGATGTCGGTGCCGAAGATGCGGCCGCGCAGTGTCACGGCGAGCGACGCGACAATGGCGAAAACAAGAATGAATGATAGCAATCTATGCCAAAAGGAGCTGTGACGGTGAGGTTTACCGTGGGGAATCACGTCAGACATATTATAATGATATTTTTTTAGACCCCGGCGTTAACATTTTGTTTAATTCGAGCCAAGTCTGAATTGGGAACAGCATGAAAAATCTTGCGCCGATATATGGCGAAAAGCGCGAAAAATATTAACTTTACAGCCGGGAAAGAGGATATCGCTCCCCAATAAGATTGCGAACTCCAATAAGATTGCGAACTCAAAGAATATCTTGAACTCAAGAAAATATTAACCCAAACATACGAATCAGTCATGAAAGAAGATAAGCGCACGGTGATAATCTACGTGCATCCCTACGAGAAGAGCTTCAACTCAGCCATGCTCGCCGAAATCTGCGGCAAACTGAAGGCTGACGAAGTCCCCTTCGACGTGATCGACCTCTATAAGGAGAACTTCAACCCCGTCTATCTCCCTGAAGAGTTAGCGCTTTTCAGCCGCGGCGAGTCGCTCGACCCGCTCGTGAAGAAATATCAGGATATATTGCGCGGCGCACGCCGGGTGATCTTCCAGTTCCCGATCTGGTGGATGGAGGCTCCCGCCATGCTCAAAGGCTTCTTCGACAAGGTCATGATCCCCGGTTTCGGCTACGTGAAGGATGAAGCCGGCATGCTCGTGCCAGTGCTCGACATCCCCGAGACACTTGTCGTCACCACCTCCGAAGCACCTACCGAAGTCTTCACCTCCTATTTCGAAGGCTACTTCATCCCCTTCATCCTGGGCACAGTCGGGATGCACGGCGCCCGGTGGCTCAATTGCCCCGGCATGACCACCGGCACCGACGCCGACCGAATGCAGTTTATCGAGACAGTGCTCTCGCGTCTGTAGACTTTTTCCCGCCTCTGTTGTTTATACTGAAGAGGGGAGATAGTAAGGTATAAACATCAGGGTTATGAGAAAAAGATATTTAATGATATTGCTGGCAGCGATGTCGGCGCTTCCCTTTTCCGCACGCGCCGGAGGAGGAAAGGAACATAAACTCTTTCAGGAGGGTAGGACCTTTCTGGAGGAGGCTCGCCGTGACTCGGTTGAGCTGATAGAGCAGGGTCAGGAGTTGCCCGACAGCGACCGCGTCGAGGGACGCGAAAGCGTCGGACTGGTGCTGAGCGGCGGCGGTGCGAAGGGGATCGCCCATGTCGGCGTGATCAAGGCGCTTGAAGACAACGGCGTGCCGATCGACTATGTCACCGGTACGTCGATGGGCGCCATAGTCGGCAGCCTCTACAGTTGCGGCTGGTCGCCCGAGGAGATGATGGCGCTCTTCACCTCCCCCGACTTCATCGACTGGAGCACCGGCACCATCAGCAAGAAAAACATCTACTATTACTCCACGCCGCCCCATACTCCCAAGTGGCTCACGCTCAACGTGAACTTCAGCGGCGACCTCCCTCTTCCCACGCAGATCATCCCCACGAGTCTCGTCAGCCCGATACCGATGAACATCGAGTTTCTCAAGCTCTACGGCCCATACTCCGTGCAGTGCCGCGAGAACTTCAACGATCTCTTCGTTCCCTTCCGGTGCGTCACGAGCGACGTCTACCACAAGCATAAGATAGTGCTCGGCTCCGGATCGCTCGGCGACGCCGTGAGGGCCTCGATGAGTTTCCCGATGGTGTTCCGACCGATCACCATCGACGGCGTACTCGTCTACGACGGCGGCATCTACGACAACTTCCCCGTCGACGTGATGCGTCATGACTTCGACCCCGACTTCATTGTCGGTGTCTCGGTGTCGAGCGCCGACACCAAACCGATGCGCGGCGACATGTATAGCCAGCTCGAGGATATGATCATCCAGAACAACGACTATTCCCTGCCGGCCGACAAGGGGGTGAAGATCCAGGTGCCGGTGCTGAATTTCGGCGTTCTGGCTTTTGACAAGGCGAAGACTATCTATGACATCGGTTATAATACGGGTCTGGAGATGGTCGACTCGATCAAGAGCCGGCTGTCGCAGCGGGCATTTGTGCCCCTTGATTCGGTTACGGCCCGCCGGCGCCGGTTTGCCGCCGCC
>SAMEA3663118__coassemble_500_pt1 | contig 12471 bp, 11 predicted proteins | sample SAMEA3663118__metabat2_high_PE_005 | metagenome-assembled genome bin SAMEA3663118 (sample SAMEA3663118) | pig gut metagenome | biome: pig gut; feature: pig-associated habitat; material: faeces | place: Denmark | collected 2012 | reverse complement strand
CGTCGGCCCACTGGAGGCCGCGGCCGTCGACGGTCACCGTTCCGGCCACAGAGTCGCCCGTAAGGGTGAGGTCGATGCCGTTCTGGTCGAGATGGTAAGAGCGCACGCCGTTTTCGGCCACGGTGAGCGAGCCGTTTTCAGCGATATTTTTCACGAGCCATTCCCTTTCCTGGGCGGTAAGGGAATCGACCGAAGTGTTGACGGGGGTCTGGGCGGCGACCTCCGGCTCCTGGGCCTTCTGCTGCTTCTGCTCATCGTTCTTGGGGGTGAACCACATGAAGGCGAGGAACACCAGGAACATCAGCAGCAGGCCGTTGAGGGTGTTTTTATCCATATCGGGGGATTATTTGGCAGCCTTTTCGTCGGAATAATTGATGGCGGCCTTGATAAATGACATGAAGAGGGGATGGGGGTTGAGCACGGTGGAGCGGTATTCGGGGTGATATTGCGTGCCGACATACCAGCGTTTTTCGGGGATCTCCACCACTTCCACAAGTTTTGTCTGGGGGTTGCGTCCCACGCATTTCATGCCGCCCTCCTCGAAGGCCTGCAGGAAATCGTTGTTGAACTCGAAGCGGTGGCGGTGGCGTTCGCTGACCTCGGCCGAGCCGTAAGCCTCGGCGGCTTTCGAGCCGGGAAGGAGCTCGCACTTGTAGGCTCCGAGACGCATCGTGCCTCCCATGTTGGAGATAGATTTCTGCTCCTCCATGAGGTCGATCACGTTATAGGGTGTCTTGGTGTCCATTTCGGTGGAGTTGGCGTTTTCGAGGCCGAGCACGTCGCGGGCGAACTCGATCACCATGCACTGCATTCCGAGGCAGATGCCGAAAGTCGGCACGTCATGCTCGCGACACCATTTCAGGGCGGCGAACTTACCCTCGATTCCGCGCTGGCCGAAGCCCGGGGCGACGATCACGCCGTCCATGTCGCGGAGTTTCTCGTCGGCGTTGGCGTCGGTGAGCTTCTCGGAGTGGATGTATACGAGATTGAGCTTGTGGTCCTGATATGTAGCGCAGTGCATGAGGGCTTCGGAGATCGACTTGTAGGCGTCCTGGAGCTCCACATATTTACCGACCAGACCGATAGTGACGATTTTTTCGGCGTTCTGGAGCTTATGGAGGAAAGTGTTCCAGGCGGTGAGGTCGGGTTCGGGGCGCGGGTCGGCGCCGGTGAACTCGATCACCATGTCGTCGAGGTGCTGCTCGTGCATGCGGAGGGGCACCTGATAGATAGTAGGCTGGTCGAGGCTCTGGATCACGGCCTCGGGGGCGACGTTGCAGAACTGGCCGACCTTGCGGCGCATTGCTGCGGGGAGGTCTTTCTCCGTGCGGAGCACGAGGATGTCGGGCTGGATGCCGACGCTCTGGAGCATCTTCACGCTATGCTGCGTGGGCTTTGTCTTCAGCTCCTTTGCGGCGCGGAGATAAGGCACGTATGTGAGGTGGATGAAGAGGGCGTCCTTGCCGAGCTCCCATTTGAGCTGGCGCACAGCCTCGAGGAAAGGCGTCGACTCGATGTCGCCGACGGTTCCGCCGATTTCAGTGATCACGAAGTCATAGTCGCCGGTGTTGCCGAGGATCTTGACGTTGCGCTTGATTTCGTCGGTGATGTGCGGGATGATCTGCACGGTCTTTCCGAGATAGTCGCCGCGGCGCTCCTTGTCGATGACGCTCTGGTAGATCCGGCCTGTGGTGACGTTGTTGGCGCGGGTTGTCTGGATGTTGGTGAAGCGCTCGTAGTGGCCGAGGTCGAGGTCGGCCTCGTGGCCGTCGACGGTCACGTAGCATTCGCCGTGCTCGTAGGGGTTGAGCGTGCCCGGGTCGATGTTGATGTAGGGGTCGAACTTCTGGATAGTGACCCTGTAGCCTCTGCTGAGCAGGAGGCGCGCCAGAGAACTCGAGATGATACCTTTGCCAAGAGATGAAACCACTCCGCCGGTAACGAAAATATACTTAGTGTTCACTGTTATAGATAATTATAAATAAACTGGAGCCGGAGTCCGGAACGGCGCCGGGCATCGGCCGCAAACCAACTGCAAAGTTAGTGAGAATTTGGCGAATAAACAAATTGGCGCACGCGGTCGGCGATTTGTCCGAGCGACAGGCCGTCGGCCTTCATCCGCTCCAGCTCGGCGCGGGATATCGGCCGATGGAAGATTATGCGGAATTTTTTGCCGCGCGAGGCCACGAGTTCGGAGGGGAGGAGGGCCTGCTCGATGTTGATTTTCAGGCCGAGGCGTCGGCGCCAGCGGGCGGTGCGGTAGAAGCGCTTGCGGTTGAGCCCGACGAAAGTCACCGGCACGATTCCGCGGCCATATTCGAGGGCTTTCGCCACAAACGATTTCTGCCATTGGAGGTCGGCGATAGCGCCCCCTTTCCCCATGCGGGAAACGAGTCCGGCGGGGAAGATGATGATTTGCTTGCCGGAGGCGTAGGCTGCGTTGATCTCCCGGGCTGCGGCGCGACCCTGCGCCCCATATTTGTTGATGGGGAGAAACACCGGGCGCAGCGGCTCCACATGCATCAGCATGTCGTTGACAAGGAAACGGATGTTTTCGTCGCCGTAACGGGGGCCGAGGGCGAGGATGAGGCCTATTCCGTCGAGTCCGCCGAGGGGATGGTTGGAGGCGAAGATGAAGCGTTCGCCGGCGGGGATATTCTCCAGCCCCTCGATTTCGAGGGTGAGGTCGAAATAATCGTAGACGCGGCGGGCGAACTCCGAGCCTTCAGAGGGGGTTGTGGCCCGCAGGGTGGCGTTGAGCTCGTCCTGGCAGATGATCTTTTCGAGAAGACGGGCTACGAAGCCGGGCACCGGCGCCTTGCGGTCGGCCAGGATTTTGCGAAGATTGATCTGAAGCATTCTGAATATCGTTGGTCTATTTGTCGTTGACCGACGACTCCTCGTCCCAGAACTCGTCTTCCCATTCCTCGTCGGTTTCGGGCATGATGTCTTCCTCGTCGGGGAGCTCCTTCTGGTCGAAGATGAAATTGTCTTCCTCCTCCACGCGGTGGCGCACGTCGAGCGGGCGATGGGTGATGGTGAAGTTGGCTTTGTTTTCGTCGGAGTTGATCTCGCGCCAGAGGATATCCTTGAGCTCGGGGATTCCCTGACCCGTCACGGCGGAGATGAAGACGGTCGGGATGTCGGTGGGAAGTGTTGCGGCGATTTCGTCGCGGAGCTCGTCGTCGAGCATGTCGGATTTGGAGATGGCGAGCACGCGCCCTTTGTCGGCGAGTTCGGGGTTGAACTCCCTGACCTCGTGGAGGAGCACCTCATAGTCGTGGATGATGTCGTCGGAATCGGCGGGCACCATGAAGAGGAGCACGGCGTTGCGCTCTATATGGCGGAGGAAGCGGAGACCGAGTCCCTTCCCTTCCGAGGCCCCCTCGATGATGCCGGGGATGTCGGCCATTACGAAAGAGCGGTCGCCGCGATAGTCCACGATTCCGAGCGAGGGCTCCATCGTGGTGAAAGGATAGTCGGCCACTTTCGGTTTTGCCGAGGAGAGGGCGGAGAGGAGAGTCGACTTTCCGGCGTTGGGGAAACCGACGAGCCCGACGTCGCCGAGGAGCTTGAGTTCGAGCACGACTGCCTTTTCGAGGGCCGGCTGTCCGGGCTGGGCATAGCGGGGGGTGCGGTTGGTGGAGGTGGCGAAATGGCAGTTGCCGAGGCCCCCTTTTCCACCCCTCAGCAGGTTGATTTCCTGGCCGTCTTCGGTGATCTCGCAGAGGAATTCGCCCGAATCGGCGTCGAAAACGGCAGTGCCTACGGGTACGTCGACAATCTGATCTTCGCCATCCTTGCCGTGGCTTCGGCAGGCGCCTCCCGATTCGCCGTTGGTGGCGAAGATGTGGCGGCGATAGCGGAGTGGAAGGAGTGTCCACATGTGGGAATTGCCCCGGAGGATGATGTGCCCGCCGCGGCCGCCGTCGCCCCCGTCGGGGCCACCTTTGGGTATATACTTGGCGCGGTGGAAGTGGCGGCTTCCGGCGCCTCCCTTGCCGGAGCGGCAAAGGATCTTCACATAATCTATAAAATTCGAATCGGCCATATCTGTTTAAGTCTTTTTATATAGAAACGCGGAGAGGGTTTTTAGGTTTAGGGTTTAGGGTTTAGGGTTTAGGGTTTAAGGTTTAAGGTTTAAGGTTTTGGGGTTATTGGGGTTTTGGGATGGAGTCGGGGTCGTCGTAAAGGCTGAGGGTGTTTTCGAGCTGCTCGCGGAGCATCACCACGAGTTCGCGCGGTTCGACGACCTTGATGGCGTTTCCGAATCCGAGCAGTTCGTGGACGAGCTCATAGTTGAGCTTGAGCCGGAAAGTGAAAACCGAATAGTTGTCGTGGATGCTCTCCTCTTGGGTGGCGTGGAAAGGGAGGGCGCGGAAATATTTGGCCTGGGTGGGGGTTGTGATGATCTTCACGGTGCGCACCTCGGCTTTTGAGGCCGTAATTCCGATGATATTCTTGAAGAAATCGGCCGGGGGCATGTCGGCGGGGAACTCGAAGCGCTCGTTGTCGGCCTCCATTTCCGTGACGCGGTCGAGGGCATAGGTTCGGATGTCGCGGCTCTGGTCGGTGTTTTTTTTCATGCCGGGCGTCTCCTTGAGTCCGATCATATACCACCGCTGCTTGTAACGCTTCACGAGGTAGGGGCGGAAGAGGATTCCGGCCTCGGGGCGGGATTTGGAGAATCCGGCGTAGGTGAACCGCAGTTTTCGGGTCTGTCCGATTGCGGAAAGCACCACCGGGAGAAACCTTCGGGCCGAAGGGACGTCTTCCACCTCCACTCGGCCGGCGGGAATCGAGGCCTCCTTCATCGCGCTGTTGACGGCGTAAGACTCGAGCAGCCATTTGGTGACGAGCGGATTGCCGGAGTTTTCCGAAGTCTGCTCGATATAATATCGGCCGGCGCTGTCGCAATTTATGTCGATATGGAAATTCTCCTCGATGCTGCGCCGGTAGTTATAGAAGGTCCGGGCCGGCATCGGCTGCCCCTCGGAGATGTCGTTTTTCTGCCAGAGGTCGTTGATTTCCTCGCGGGTGAGGGCGCCGTAGCGGGTGATTGTGTCGACGATCCAGACGTATTTGTTGATGAGCTCTTTCACGGGGAGAGAAATTTTGAAAATTTTGCAGAATGCCTAAGGCTTTGCCTGTCAGAGTGTTTTGCTGCGAAAAGATATTAAAAAACTAAAAAGCGAAAAAAATCAGAACCTTTTTTCGCGGGTTCATGTTATAATATCGAAAGGTTTGATAAAGCAGCCGCCCGATAACCCGGTGACAGATAAGCTGATAGAGCTTGAATTCGGGGCTTCTCAGGAAGCAGGGCGCGCTCAAAAGGATATACTGCTATAAGCGTTCTGAAAAAGTTGTTATTGTTGTTTTAATTGAAGAAACAAGGCCGACGTGAGTCGGCCTTTTTCTTGTTTGGGAAAATGTATTCCGGTCAACGGCCGGAATACATTTTCTCGTAATATTTCTCGTATTCGCCCGAAGTGATGTTGTCGAGCCATTCCTGGTTGTCGAGATACCAGCGGACTGTTTTCTCGATTCCCTCCTCAAACTGGAGCGAAGGTTCCCAGCCGAGCTCGCGCTGGAGTTTGCGGGAGTCGATGGCATATCGCATGTCGTGGCCCTTGCGGTCGGTGACGTAGGTGATAAGTTTTTCCGACGTTCCTTCCGGATTTCCGAGCAGGCGGTCGACGGTCTTGATCACCACCTTGATAAGGTCGATGTTTTTCCACTCGTTGAAGCCGCCGATATTGTAGGTTTCGGCCGGTTTTCCCTTATGGAAGATAAGGTCGATTGCCCGGGCGTGGTCTTCGACGAATAGCCAGTCTCGCACATTCTCCCCCTTGCCGTAGACGGGGAGGGGTTTGCCGTGGCGGATATTGTTGATGAAGAGGGGAATGAGCTTCTCAGGGAACTGGTAGGGGCCGTAATTGTTGGAGCAATTGGTCACGAGAGTCGGCATGCCGTAGGTGTCGTGATAAGCCCTCACGAAATGGTCGCTCGAAGCCTTGGAGGCCGAATATGGGGAGTGGGGGTTATATTTCGTGGTCTCGAGGAAGAATTCCTTGCCGAAGGCGAGGTGATGCTGCGCCGAAGAGGCAGTGGTGGTGAAGGGGGATTCGATACCCTGCGGGTCGGTGAGCTCGAGGGCACCGTAGACCTCGTCGGTCGAGATGTGGTAGAAGAGTTTCCCCTTGTAGCCTTCGGGGCGGGCTTCCCAGCAGACCTTTGCGGCCTGGAGAAGGGAAAGTGTGCCCATCACGTTGGTGCGGGCGAAAGTGAAGGGGTCGAGGATCGAGCGGTCCACATGGCTTTCGGCCGCGAGATGGATCACGCCGTCGATCTGATATTTCTCCATGATGCGGCGCATCTCGTCGTAGTCGCAGATGTCGGCCCTGACGAAGGTATAGTTGGGTTTGTCCTCGATGTCCTTCAGGTTGGCGAGGTTGCCGGCGTAGGTGAGCTTGTCGAGGTTGACGATGTGGTAGTCGGGATATTTGTTGACGAAGAGACGGACCACGTGCGAACCGATGAATCCGGCGCCTCCGGTGATGAGAATGTTCATGACTTCAGAATTGTTAGTTTAATTATTTAACGATTCCTTTCTCAAGATATTCCACGAGGTTGGTGCGAACTTCTTCGGAAACGCGCTCCACGGCCACTTTTTCCACGTCGTGGTCGACCATGAGGTTTACGAGCTGCTCGAAAGAGGTCTTCTTCTTGGGATCCCAGCCGAGTTCGGTGCGTGCTTTCGAGGGGTCTCCCCAGAGGTTCACCACGTCGGTGGGGCGGTAGAAATCGGGCGAGACCTCGACCAGGACCTTTCCTGTCTTGGTGTCGATTCCCTTCTCATTCTCCTCGGCGCCTTCCCAGCGGAGCTCGATGCCGACGCGGCGGAAAGCGAGCTGGCAGAATTCGCGGACGGTGTGCTGTTCGCCGGTTGCGATCACATAATCGTCGGGTTTCTTCTGCTGGAGGATGAGCCACATGCACTCCACATAGTCGGGAGCGTAGCCCCAGTCGCGGAGCGAAGAGAGGTTGCCGAGGTAGAGCTTGTCCTGCTTGCCCTGGGAGATGCGGGCGGCTGCGAGCGATATCTTGCGGGTCACGAAAGTCTCGCCGCGACGTTCGCTCTCGTGGTTGAAGAGGATTCCCGAGCAGCAATACATATTGTAGGCCTCGCGATATTCCTTCACGATCCAGAAGCCGTAGAGTTTGGCCACTGCGTAGGGGGAATAGGGATGGAAGGGAGTCTTCTCGTTCTGGGGCACTTCCTCAACTTTGCCATAGAGCTCCGAAGTGGAAGCCTGATAGAAGCGGCATGTCTCGGCGAGGCCGCAGATGCGGATGGCCTCGAGGAGACGGAGCACGCCTGTGGCGTCGATATTGGCGGTATATTCAGGGGAATCGAAAGATACCTGCACGTGGCTCTGGGCGGCGAGGTTATAGATCTCGTCGGGGCTGATCGTGCCGACCACCTTTAGGATCGACATCGAGTCGGAGAGGTCGCCGTAGTGGAGGTGGAAATTGGGATGCCCTTCGAGATGGGCGATGCGTTCGCGGAAATCGACCGACGACCGGCGGATCATGCCGTGAACGTCGTAACCTTTTGAAAGTAGAAATTCGGCAAGATAGCTGCCATCCTGGCCGGTCACGCCGGTGATGAGTGCTTTTTTCATTTCTGGTTGCTGATTAGAGCTTATTAAAGCGCAAAGTTAATAATTTTTTGCGAGATAACGGAATATCTGTCTTACAATAGCAGAATCAGACCCCAGCAGGCGGGAAAATGAGGTTGGTGAGGTCGATAAACTGCTCCACCGACAGGCGTTCGGGCCTTTCGGAGAGTAGCGGCGAAGCGGCAGCCTTCGAGCCGGGGCCGATTAAAGGGGCGAGGGAGTTGCGCAGCGTCTTGCGGCGCTGGCCGAAAGCTGCTTTCACCACCTTCTTGAAGGCGGCTTCGTCGCAGCCGAGCGAAGAGCGGGAGTTGCGCGTGAGCCGGAGCACTCCGCTTCTCACCTTGGGCGGCGGGGTGAAGACATGGGGCTCGACTGTGAAGAGATATTCGCAGTCATACCATGTCTGAAGCAGCACGGAGAGAATCCCGCGCGCCTTCGTGCCGGGGGCGGAGCAGATGCGTTCGGCCACCTCCTTCTGGAGCATGCCTGCCACCACCGGAATCCTCTCCTTGAAATCGAGCACGCGGAAGAAGATCTGCGACGAGATGTTGTAGGGATAGTTGCCGATGAGGGCGAACTCGCCGGGGAAGAGCTGCGCGAGGTCGAGGCGGAGGAAATCGGCCTCGATCACATTGAGCTTAGGGAAATTGCGCAGGAGATAGCCGACCGACTCGGTGTCGAGCTCCACGGCTCGGACTTCGCGGCCCGACTCGAGGAGGTATTTTGTGAGCACTCCCATTCCGGGGCCGATTTCGAGCACCGGTATATCGCCCCATTCCGGATGGCCGGGGAGTTCGGCGCCCGAGATGGTTCCGGCGATTTTGGCGGCGATATGCTCGTCGTTGAGGAAATGCTGTCCGAGAGCTTTCTTGGGTTTAACCTGAGGCTTCATGATCTATGGATCAGATTGAGTCGGGAAGGGTTACAACCTCCGCTTCGGAAGTGACGGTCACGGCCGAATCAGTTGCGGAGACTTCCTCGATTTCAACTTCTACGGTGTCGCCCGTAGGCTGCACGTTGTCAAGAGTGCGTCCCTTGCAGGCCGACATGGAGAGCAAAAGGGCAACCGTCGCAACAGAAGTTGCGGCGATTGCCTTGATATTAAGTTTTTTCATACTGTTCACTAACTGTTCACTAAAAATCAGATCAGTTGGCGTTGACGCCTAAAAGCTGCACGGCGAAGATCAGGTCGGAATCCGGGGGAATGGTTCCGGGAGCTCCCTGTTTGCCGTAGGCGAGCTCAGAGGGGATATAGAACACGGCAGTGCCGCCCTGCTGCATGAGCTGGAGACCTTCCGTCCAGCCGGGGATCACCCGGTTGAGGGGGAAAGTTGCGGGTTGGCCGCGGTCGACGCTCGAATCAAACACCTTCCCGTCGGTGAGCATGCCCGTATAGTGCACTGTCACGGCGTCGGAGGCTTTGGGCGCGATGCCCGAACCCTTCTGCACCATCACATATTTGAGACCCGAGGCAGTCACGGCGTAGGTGGAGTCGGTGGCGACGTCGGCCTTTTTCGACTCGTCGGAGAATATCTTGGCGATATCCTGGATTATGTCGGGAGTAAGGGTCATGTCGGCCGGGGTTTCCGTCACGATTTCCTCCACGGCCACCGTGTCGGCGGCCTGCTCGCCGCTCTTGTTCTTGTTGCCGCAAGAGGAGAGGGCACCGGCCACAACGAGCGCGGCGGCCATAGAAATATATGTCTTCTTCATGATTGGCGGAGATTATTTCTTAACGACCTTGATGAGTTCCACGTCGAAGATCAGAGTGGAATGGGGCGGGATTGCATTGGGCACACCCTGAGCGCCGTAGGCGAGGTCGGAGGGGATGAAGAAAGTATATTTCGCGCCCTCTTTCATGAGCTGCACGCCCTCGGTCCAGCCGGGGATCACGCGGTTGAGGGGGAAAGTGGCGGGTTCGCCGCGGTTCACGCTCGAGTCGAACACAGTTCCGTCGAGGAGCTTGCCGGTATAGTGCACGGTCACCTCGTCTTCAGCGGTCGGCATGGCGCCTTCGCCCTCTTTGACAACTACATACTGCAGGCCGGAGGGAGTCACCTTCACGCCTTCCTTCATCTTGTTCTCGGCGAGGAATTTCTCGCCGGCCTCGCGGGCCTTTGCCTCGGCCTTCTTCTGGAGGTCGGTCATATACTCGTTGAGCACCTTCTGAGCCTCGTCGATGGGCATTTTGGGCTCCTTGCCTTCGAAAGAATCTTTCACGGCGTCGGCGAAATCCTCGAAGTTGATGTCCTTGACGCCCATTCCGATAAGCTGGCGTCCCATTGCGAGACCCCAGGCATAGCTTAATTTATCCATAATTTTTTTTCGGGTTATATATAATTCGGTTTATGTTTCTAAGAATAAAACGTTTCGGGGAGCGGATAGTTCTCGGGAGAGAGGGAACGCAGCCCCGGGAGAAGCCGATGGTCAGAGACCGGTGGCGGTGACGTGGAAGCAGGCCGACTTTCTTTCGAACTTCACGAGGCATTTGTTGCGGCGGCGCAGGTCGTAGAGCACTTCGGCGAGTAGATTTTTCAGGTCGCCGTCGTTGATGTCGCGCTGTGCGGGGTCTGCCTTGTGGAAGCGGGAGTAGGAGAGGTCGAAGGTCGTTCCGAACTGATGGGTGCTGGAGTCGGTGGCGTTTCTGTTGACGCGGCGGAGTTTAGACACCGATGCGGGAGTGCGGAGCAGGCTGGTGATCCTGACGCGATATCCCGACGCACCGCGGCTACCGAGGGAGTCGATGAAATTGCGGGCGATGGTGTCGAGCAGGGCGGCGGCTTCCGGCACGAGGAAGGGGAGAGAATGGGTGAGCTCGTCGACCTCATAGAGCTGATTGCTCGTGATCTTCACGATCGGCCGGCGCGTATAGAAAGCCTGGCTGATGTCGGCGATCGGGGCGATGCCGAGCTTTTCGGCCACTGCGTAATGATATTTGTTGGAGTCGTTGAACACGTCGGCAAGCCTGCCGATGGCATAAACCTTGATGCGGTCGGAACCGTTGTTATCAACGGGGACCTTCGACACTTGCTGAATGTCGGCCGGCTTTCCGGTCTCCGGCTTTGCCATTTCTTCAAACCCTTCGGCTCCTTCTGCTTCGGGCCCGGTGACGGAATCAAACGGATCGTTGCCCCCGCAGGAGGCGATGAGCAGAATGGCCATAAAAGAAACGGCGAACGCGAATATCTTGGCGAAATCTTTCATTTTTGCAAAATTAGCAAAAAAACTTAAATTTGCAGCCGAAACAGCGGCCGAAAAATCGGTCGGAAATCAAACGGCCCGGTAATGGCCCTGAAAATTGAAAATTACGGAAAATCTATGGGTAAGTTTTTGAATAGGTTCGGAGCGGCGCTCATCGACATGGACGGCGTCCTTTACGACTCGATGAAATGGCACACTTTGGCATGGAAAAAGATGATGGAAAGCGTGGGAGTCGAATGCGACCGCGACGAGTTTTACCTTTACGAAGGGATGACCGGCGAGGCGACGATCGACCTGCTGTTCCGTCGTGCGTTCGGCCACGGAGTCACATCCGAGCAGGCGAAGGAGCTTTATGCCGTTAAGAGCCGCTATTTCCGCGAATTCGGTAAGAAGGAACCGATGGAGGGCGCCGACAGGATGCTCGGTGCGCTGGAGAGAGCCCGGCTGAGACGTGTGCTTGTCACGGGGAGCGGCCAGGCTTCCCTTCTGGATAATATCAACGCCGATTATCCCGGGGCTTTCCTGCCGGGCGACCGGGTCACAGGCCATGACGTGGTCAGCGGGAAGCCATCTCCCGAACCATATCAGAAAGGGGCGGAAATCGCCGGGGCGGATCCGGCCGACTGCATAGTGATAGAGAACGCACCGCTCGGGGTGAGGGCCGGGAAGGCGGCCGGCTGCTTCACGGTGGCCGTGACCACGGGCCCGATTCCGCGCAGTGAGTTTGAGAAGGAGAACGCCGACATGATCTTCAGCTCGATGCCGGAATTCGCCGACTGGCTTGAGAAGGAGCTTTCGCAGCCGGAACCGGATAACCGTCTGATCGTAAGCGAGAATCCTGAGGTCGATCTCACGGCTTTGGTCGAGTCGTTGCGTCCCGACAAGTTTTTCATCATCACCGACGTCAACGTGGAGCGCGACGTGCTGCCGAAACTCGGGCGGTTTGCTGCCCGGGCCGCCGGGATAAAGGTGGTGGCCGCCGGGGAGGAGAGCAAGAATCTCGACACTTTGGCCGAAATCTGGAGCTGGCTTAGCAGCGAGGGGGCCACGCGCCGGTCGGTGATTGTCAATATCGGCGGAGGGGTCGTTACCGATCTCGGGGGATTCGCGGCTGCCTGCTTCAAGCGGGGGATACGCACGGTGAATCTGCCGACTTCCGTGCTTGGCGCGGCCGATGCCGCCATCGGAGGAAAGACGGGGATAGATTTTCATGGGTTGAAAAATGAGATAGGGGCTTTCCATTTGCCCGAGGCTGTGGTGATAGCGCCGGCCTTTTTCTCGACGTTGCCTCGCGAGCAGGCGATCGAGGGTTTTGCCGAGGTGGTGAAAACGGCGCTGATTTCGTCGGCTTCACTCTGGAAGAAGGTGATCGAGCCCGACGCTCCGTTCCGGCCTGAGCTTCTCGGCGAGACGGTTGCCGGGGCCGGGGCGATCAAATCGGAAGTTGTGGGCCTCGACCCCGAAGAGAAGGGTTTGCGGAGGATATTGAACTTCGGTCACACGGCGGGGCATGCCTTCGAGAGCCTTGCCGCAAGGCGAGGAACGCCCGTGGGGCATGGCACGGCCGTGGCCTGGGGGATGATGGTTG
>SAMEA3663118__coassemble_498_pt1 | contig 12497 bp, 11 predicted proteins | sample SAMEA3663118__metabat2_high_PE_005 | metagenome-assembled genome bin SAMEA3663118 (sample SAMEA3663118) | pig gut metagenome | biome: pig gut; feature: pig-associated habitat; material: faeces | place: Denmark | collected 2012 | reverse complement strand
TATTTACGTATTTACTGATTCTGGTTTCTTAAGAGATCAATTAGAGCAGGGTTACCGAACGGCGGATGAACTCCGAAAGCGCTTCCCCTTTGAGCAGGTTGCTCTGCAGGAGGGCAAGGTCGATGATCTGCTTTACGAGCGGCTGCTTCGAAGAATACTCCTTCATGGCCTCCTCCTCGCGGCTGCGCAGGTTGCCGACGGCGGTTTCCTTGTCGGAGATCTCCTTGCGGAGCGGCTTCTTCTCTGCGTCCTCCTTCTTGCCGTCCATCTCCTTGCGAAGCTCCTCGATCTTCTTGTTGGCCTCCTCGATTTCGGCGCGGATCGGAGTCAGCTTGCCGCCGATTTCCTTCTCGGCGTCCTCGATCACTTTCTTCACGGCCGGCTGCTCGGTGTTGACAACAAGGGCATACATGTCGGGCATCTGGCCATAGAAGTTCATGCCGGGCTGGAGGGCGGCCATCTCCTTCATTCGGCGCATCATCTCGTTCTGGGTGATCACGGCGGGAAGGTCGGAAGGCGACATGGCGTTGTATTCCACAATGAAGTTGGTGTCTTTCATCTGCGGCATACCGGCGCGGAACACGCCCGTGAGTATGTCGGCCTGTAGCGGGGTGAGGTTGGCGTCGTGGCTCTCCTCCTTGCGGATGAGGCGTTCGGGAGTGTCGGAGTCGACGCGGACGAATCGGGTCTTCTGCAGCTTGCTCTCGAGCAGCGAAACCACATGCTGATCGAGCTGGCCATCGAGCAGAAGGACATTGTAACCCTTCTCCTCGGCCCCCTTCACGTAGGCGAACTGGGTGGTCTTGTCGGTGGCGTAAAGATAGATCACGTCACCCTCCTTGTCGGTCTGCGAAGCCTCGACGAGCTTCTTGTATTCCTCGAGTGTGTAATAATTGTCGTTGACGTCGCGGAGCAAGAAGAACTTGTTCGATTGGTCGTAGAACTTCTCGTCGGTCAGCATGCCATATTTGATGAATATGTCGATGTCGGGCCATTTCTTCTCAAACTCCTTGCGGTCGTCGCGGAACATCCGGTCGAGCTTCTCGGCAACCTTCTTCGAGATATATGAAGATATCTTCTTCACCTGCTGGTCGGCCTGCAGATAGCTTCGGCTTACGTTGAGCGGGATATCGGGTGAATCGATCACACCCTGCATCAGCATCATGAACTCCGGAACCACTCCCTCTACCTGGTCGGTGACATAAACCTGGTTGCAGTAAAGCTGAATCCTGTTCTTGCGGATGTCGATGTTGGTGTTGACCTTCGGGAAATAGAGGATGCCGGTGAGGTTGAAAGGATAGTCCACGTTGAGGTGGATCCAGAACATCGGGTCTTCCTCGCCGGGGCGGAGCTCATGGTAGAACTCGAGATAATCCTTGTCGGTGAGCTCGGTCGGCTTCTTGGTCCAGAGAGGTTCGGTGGCGTTGACCACGTTGTCTTTGTCGGTGTCGACATATTTCCCATCTTTCCATTCCTTCACCTTGCCGCTGATCACGGGCACGGGGAGGAAACGGCAATATTTCTTCAGCAGAGCGTCGATGCGGCTCTGCTCGAGAAATTCCTTGTTGTCGTCGTCGATATAGAGGATGATGTCGGTGCCCCGTTCCGCTTTTTCGGTCTCGCCCATCTCGAATTCGGGACTGCCGTCGCAGCTCCATTCCACAGCTTTGGCGCCCTCCTTATATGAGAGAGAGCGGATCACCACCTTCTTCGAAACCATGAAGGCCGAATAGAAGCCAAGTCCGAAATGGCCGATGATCGAGTTGGCGTTGTCCTTATATTTCTCGAGAAACTCCTCGGCTCCCGAGAAAGCGATCTGGTTGATATATTTCTCGATGTCGTCGGCATCCATTCCGATGCCATGGTCGGAAACGGTGAGAGTGCCGGCCTCTTTGTCAATTGTGACACTCACGTCGGCCTTGCCTATCTCGCCCTTGAACTCGCCGAAGCTGGCGAGAGTCTTGAGTTTCTGGGTTGCGTCGATGGCGTTCGACACGAGTTCGCGGAGGAAAATCTCGTGGTCGCTATAGAGAAATTTCTTGATAACAGGGAAAATGTTTTCGGTTGTTACGCCGATTTTACCTTTTGCCATAATTATATGTTTTTAGTCTTTGTCTGTTCTTTTTGGGTCTCTGTTTTGTTAGGACCGGGCGTCGAAATCATACAATTGCATGAAAAGACGCCCCTTATTCATTAATACAAAAAGCGTGCCATTGCGGTTCAAAAAAGTTGCGGGAGCCATATCTTCGGCGATACGACTCCCGCAAAGCGGTGACAAATATGGGTGACAATTATGTCAGAAATCGGTGTCTCAAAGAGATTAAATTTTGACCGAGAAATCGGCAGTGGCCCTGATGTCGGCTGAAGAGGCTCCGACAAGAATCCGGTAATCGCCCTGCTCGAGTTTCCAATCGCGCGACGCCTCGTCGTAATAACGCAGATCGTTGGCGTTGACGCGGAGTGTGACCTCTTTTTACTCCTCTTCTGCGGGAGCGTCGGATTTTTCGGCCTCTTTCTCCTCCTCTATCTCGGCGAATTTAGTGAAACCGTTGTCGACTAGGATGTTATACCATGTGAAGAGCTTCTTTACATCGTTGTCGTGAACGCGGTCACGGTCGAAATCTTCCACTATCTTGGCGAACTCCTCTTTGAGACCTTTGGCAGCAGCCAGAGCCTTGACGTCGATCTTCTTGCCCTCGTGGGCGGCGTAAACCTTGTCGAGGATGTCGCCGAGGGGGGTGTCGCCCGATTCGGTGTACATTGCAATGTCGCCGAGCGAAACGACCTTGTCGCGTGCGTGCACGGGGAGGCGTTTGCCTGTTCCGAGTTCTTCAACGATGAGGGTTCCGTTGCCGCGGGAAAGAAGTTTGAAAAGGCCGGGACGGCCGGTGATGGCTAATATTGTTTTTAACATAGCTCTATGAATTTTTAATTTTGAGGGGAGAGGGGTTATTTTAATGTTTAATTTTTAATTTTTAATTTTGAGGGGAGAGGGGGGAGGGTTATTTTTTTAGGAGGGAATCTATTCTCAGGAGGATGGGGGTCGCCGGATCGTTTTCGATCAGTTCGGTCGTTTCCGGCGGAAGGGAGTCGAATTCATGGCGCTGGGCGTCGATGCGGCTTTGCGCCTGAGCGGGAGAGCAGTTGTCGCGGCCAATGATCCTTTCGACTCTGACGGAGTCTGGACAGGTCACGAGCCAGATGTCGTTGCAGATGTCTGTCAGGCCGCTCGTGACAGGGATGGCTGTTTCCACAAACCGGCGTTTGCCTGACGCAGCGTCGTGGAGCCAGCAGCGGATGTCGTCGGCCACATGGTGGTGGACCAGCGAATTGAGCCACAATCTCTGCTCGTCGGAAGCGAAGACTTTTGCGGCGATCGCGGGGCGGCAGAGCGTGCCGTCGGCATTGAGGCATTCGGCTCCGAGCTTTTCCGCTATGGCACTGCGGATCAGCGGACTGCCGTCCATGATGCGGCGTGCTTCGAGATCGCAGTCGTAGACATCGTAACCCTTCAGCCTGAGCGTGCGCGCCACGACGCTTTTGCCGCTCCCAATTCCGCCGCAGATCAGGGTGCATCTGATGCCGCAAGTTCTGTTGCTGCCGGAGACCCCGGTTGTATTCGCCTCTGTTGTCAATGCTTTACGATTGTATATTCAACGCTGTCGGTGACAAGCTCCACGTTGACCACATACTGCGGGTAATTCCGGATTCTGACGGGGAGCTTGTTGCTGTGCTCTAGAGTCGTCTCCGCATAGTCTACATAGACTTTCACGGGGATCTGGTCGTCGCCAAACATGTTCATCGGCACGAAGCAGGATACGGGCACGCGGTTGGGGAAGAGGAGCAGCGAAATACCGTCGGGGATGTTTATGGCCTCGACCGTTGCGAAGGTCTCCTTGCGCACGAGCGGCTGCACCGGCACCGAAACTTTTACCGACGCGGGCACGATCTTGACGTTGCGGATCGGCAGGAATCCGACGGAGAAAGAGGTTGATTCCGAGAGGTTGCGGCGCACGAGATGCTCGGTCACCACGTGGGTGATGGTGTCGGTCTCGTTGCCCCGGGAATAGATGAGCACTCCCGACTCCTCGGGACGCGGTTTGCCGGAGATGATATATCCGGAGGCCGCCGAAGCGTCGACATCCACCACGATCGGCACTCGCTTCCCCTTTTTGGTGGTGTAATAGACGAGCAGCGAATCGAGCGATGAGGCAGATATCTGGGCGGTGTTGCCGAAAACGGTCTTCAGCTGCGAATTGATGTCGGAGCGGGAGAGGCGAAACACTCCGTTGTCGGCATAGTCGCGGAAGTTGACCGCGATTTCCGGCCCCTTGATCACTCCGCTACGGAGCAGATTGGTGCCCTTGTCGCGGATCGTGACGTGAAGATCGGCCGGTGGATCGGAGATAAACGTCACCGTGTCGGGAACGTTCTCTATACGCAGTTTGACCCTGAAAGTCTCCGTTACGGAGTCGTTCAGGGTCATGATGAGCCAGAAAATTGCGGCTATCGCCACAAAGATCAGGAAAGAAATAAGGCTGTGAAAACGCGACGAAGTCCTCAGACTCCGCCACATCTTGTCGAGTTTATCCTTATCCTTTCCCATATCGGAACGATGGCAGCCGGGACGTCCGTAAGGAATCGGCCCGGCAGGAACGTCATCGGATTAATCTTCTGTTTTCTCAGCTTTCTCGGCTTTCTCCTCTTTTTTCGATTTCTGGGGCTTTGCAGTTTTAGCCTCCTCTACAAGGGGATAAACCGAAGCGCGGTCAACTTTGATGCACATTCCGGGAGCCACTTCGAGGATGATTGTGGCGTCGGTCATATCTTTGATTTTGCCGTGGATGCCGCCGGCGGTCACTACCTTGTCGCCATTTTTCATGGCCTCGCGCTGGCGCTTGAGTTCTTTCTGTTTTTTGCTCTGGGGGCGGATCATCACGAAATAGAAGATTGCGATCATGGCAATGATCATGAGCATACCGCTCATTCCGCCGCCGCTCTGAGACTGGAGTAAAAGACTGAACTGGTTCATGTTGTAATTTAGTATTCTGTTTTAAAACCGCCGGAGAGGCGGATTGGGATTGTTTTGGGTTTTCGAGGGAATTGCCCTCAGCTAAATAACGCCGCGAGCCACTTTTTATTTCAGCAGCTGCTGCGGCGGTTTGCCGGCGGCGCCCTTATTTACGGAGGATTCCCTGCTTGCGGAGCGAGGCGACTACGGCTCCGAGGATGCCGTTGACGAAAGCGCCGCTTCGCGAAGTGCTGTAGCTCTTGGCGATCTCGATATATTCGTTGATGCTTGCCGTGAGCGGGATTTTGGGGAAGTTCATGATCTCGGCGAGTGCGGCTTCGAGCACCACCATGTCCATGAAGGCGAGGCGTTCGCTTTCCCAGTTTCCGCCGCGGAGGGCTTCGTCGATATAGAGGCGGTAGGTCTCCTTGTTCTTGTAGACGGCGCGCATGAGCTGCTCGCCGAAGCGGGCGTCTTCCTCATCCTTATATTTGTCGAGCACGGCGCCGGCAGTGTGTCCTTCTTCGAGGCGGCGCAGCGTCTTGAGCACGAAAGTGGAGATAATCTCCAGGTCGTCGTTCCAGAACACGGAGCGTTCCTCCATCGACTCGAGAAATTCCGGATTGTCGACAATCAGATGTTTGAAAAGGGCGCGCCAGAGATCGCCGTCGGCGCAAGGAGACTCCACGGGATCCATCATATAGTCGGTGTAGATGTCGGACGAGGTAATTTCGCGCAGCAGATGGCGCATCATCACGGGGTCTTCCTGCTCCCAGGAGATCTTGTTGTCGGAGATATATTTGTGGATGGCGGGGTTTTCGCGGATTGCGCGCACCACTTCGTTGTCGACAAACTTCATGTTGGGATTGAGGTCTTCCTCGCTCTTGATGAATTTGTGACGGTTGTCATCGATGATGCGGTCTTGCATGTCGGTGAGCTCGACCGGAAGCCAGAGCAGGCGGAAGTAGAGCTCGCGCGATTTGTCGAGTCCTTTTTCGAGGGCTTTCAGCACTTCGTTGACATTGTCTTGCGAGGCGAGGAAGTTGACGAGGGTGCGCTGGAGCATGTCGTGCATGCGCTCGACGCCTTTGAGCGTGTAGTTCTGGCGGGTCTCGATCAAGGCGTTGAGCTGCGGGTCGGGAAGAATCACGAACTTGAGCAGGTCGCGCCATACGTTCTCATCGGCCGTGGGGTTGTCGCGGTCAACATCCTTGAGGAAATTCTTGTAGACGCCCGATTCCTTCACGCGGTCGGCAAGCGTTTCCACGAGACTGTTGAAGCAGAAGTCGGCCTGCGACTGGCGAAGCAGGCTCTTGATCTGGTCATCAATTTTCAGGCGGCTGACAAACCGGGTCTCGTCGAGCGGATGCTCTCCCCGGCGGCGCTCCACTCTCTCGGCTATCCTGATGATCAGGACAAGAAAATCGAGATAAAGGGAATAGGCGAATCTTTTCTCTTTGGTCGGAGCCGAAGGATTGCTTTCAAGCGTGAATTGTTTTTCTACCAAAAGGAAGGAATACAGTATCTGTATAACCTTCATCCGAATCAATACTCGGTTTATCATCGTGTTTGAGATCTCTAAAATTCAGTGCAAAATTACACTATTCGCGGGAAATACACAAATTTTTCATTCCTCGCGTGTGAAATCGGCATGGCAGGACGCCGTTATTTGTCGGTGTTTGCCGTTATATGCCGTCGGCGAGGCGACGCTGGCGCACCACTTCATACATCATCACGCCGGCTGCCACGGAGACGTTGAGGCTTCCGATGTTGCCGAGCATCGGGATGGCGGCGAGTCGGTCGCAGGCGCGGATCACTTCGGGCGTCATGCCGGTGTCTTCGCTCCCCATCACTATGGCCACGGGGACGGTATAGTCGATTTCGGTATAATCCACGGCACCTTTCTCAGTGGCACCTACCACCATCACTCCGCTCTGTTTCAGGAGCTTGATGGCGGAAAGGATGTCGTGCTCGCGGCAGACGGGAAGATAGAACAATGCTCCGGCTGATGTCTTGACGGCGTCGGAGGTGACGCTGACGCTGTTGCGTTCGGGAATAACTATGCCGTCGACGCCCGAGCAGTCGGCCGTGCGGCTGATGGCTCCGAAATTGCGCGTGTCGGTGAGTCCGTCGAGCAGCAGCATGAAGGGGTTGCGTCCCTCTTCATATAGCGAAGGAAGTAGATTGTCGAGATGATGGTAGGCCACGGGAGAGGTGATGGCTATCACGCCCTGATGGTTTTTCATCGTGATGCGGTTGAGCCTTTCCTGGGGAACGCGCTGCATGAGCACGCCATATTCGCGGATCTTCTGCATCAGCTCTGCGGAGAGTTCTCCTTCGAGATTGCGGCGCACGAGCACTTTGTCGATGCTCTTGCCGGATTCTATCGCTTCTATCACGGCTCTTATGCCGTAGATATAATCTTCTTTGTTCTTGTCTCGCGTGTTCATATCTCGCGAAATTACCAAGATTTGCCGATATATCCAAATTTTTTTATTTTTGCAGTCATGAGCGATAAAGATACTGATAAGATGAAAGAGGGGGAGTCGCTGCTCCCGGAACCGGAGCGGCATCCCTGGCCTCCGTTCGTGCCCCCGGGGGCGAAGGTTCTGATCATGGGTACGTTCCCGCCCCAGCCGAAGCGCTGGAGCATGGATTTCTATTATCCCAACCGCACGAATGATTTCTGGAAGGTGTGCGGACTGCTTTTTCTCGGCGACGAGAAGGGGCTTTATCTTCCCGGCGGAAAGGGGTTTGACATAGAGGCGGTGAAGAGGCTGATGACCGAGACACGGATTGCTCTGAACGACACGGCTCGCGAGGTGAGGCGTTTGCGCGGAAATGCGTCCGACAAGTATCTGGAGATAGTCAGACCGGTGCCGCTTGCCGAATTGCTTGCCGAAATGCCAGATTGCCATGACGTGGCCACCACCGGCGAGAAGGCCGCCGGGGTAGTGGCGGAGCTAACGGGCACGGCAATCCCCAAGATGGGAGAGTATGCCGAGACCGAATCCGGACTGCGCTTATGGCGCATGCCCTCCACGAGCCGTGCCTATCCGCTCCCGCTCGAACAGAAAGCCGCCTACTACCGCCGTCTCTTCCAAGCCTGCGGCATCCTCCCCGCCTAATTTCATTTTTAAATCCTTATCTTCCATATTTTATCGGGCGGTAAGCTTTGTAATTAAAGAAATTTTTCTTAATTTTACGGCATATTGTCGGATACATACGACAAAAATGAAGTTAAATTGTCGGATTGATACGGCAATTTCAGTTGAAAACTGTCGGATTGATACGACAATAAAGGGAGTATTGATATGGAAGAACTCGACATTCAGATATTGATTGAGCATTATTATCTCAAATTGCGGTCGACGCCTCTTGATTTCAAGAGATATCTTTATAATGAAATAAATTGGGATGCGCGAATTATCGGGATTCGCGGAGCACGAGGGGTAGGGAAGACCACTCTGCTTTTGCAGCGCATAAAGGAGCATCATAAATCACCGGAGGAGGCTCTGTATGTGTCGCTCGACGACCTTTGGTTTGCCACCCACACTTTTGAAGATCTTGTGAGGTATACTTCGCGACACGGAATAACCCATCTTTATGTGGATGAGGTTCATAAATATGAAGGTTGGTCGAGAGTGCTGAAAAACGTCTATGATTTCTATCCCGACATATCGGTGGTTTACACCGGTTCGGCGATACTTGCGATAAATCATTCGAAGGCGGATCTGTCGAGGAGACAGACTCTTTACACGCTCCGGGGCATGTCGTTTCGGGAATATCTGAAGATAGAGGGTTTAGCCGATATTAAGGCTTTCACTTTGAAGGAATTGTTGGCGAATCATGTGTCGATTGCCACCGAACTAAGCACTAAAACGAAGGTGCTAAAACATTTCAGCGATTATCTCAGGCATGGTTATTATCCATATTATCGCGAAAATCTCACTGATTTCCCCCTTCGAGTGGCGGAAGTGGTGAAGCTGGTGATTGAGACGGACATTCCGGCTGTGGAGGGAGTGTCGGTGTCGACTGTTGGCAAGCTGAAAACGTTGCTGATGATAATGGCACAGAACACGCCGTTCGAACCCAACATATCCAAGCTTTCTGAAAAACTTGACTGCGGGCGCGAGCTTTGCATGAAAATGATAGATCTGCTTGACAGCGCGCAGCTCATCAGGAAGCTGAATTTTGAAGCTGCCACATATAAGCAGATTTCGGGAGTGAAAAAGATTTTGGGTGGAGACACCAACATTCTCGCATCGCTGTCGGACAACGTCGACACAGGGACGATGCGCGAGACCTTTTTCGCGAATCAGGTTTCAGCCGCGGGGAGTATTGCTTTGGCACGCAAAGGGGATTTTATAGCTGATGGCAAGTACCTGTTTGAAGTTGGAGGTCCCAACAAAAAATTCACGCAGATAGCGGATATTCCCGACAGTTATCTTGCCGTTGACGGCATAGAGGTCGGTTACGGCAGTCGCATCCCGCTATATCTCTTCGGTTTCCTCTATTAACCGGCCGATCCGAAATCGAAGGGATGGCCGGGAGGGGAAAAGATGTTGTAGAGCCTTTTTGGAAAAATTTCCTTAAATAAATTTGGAATAATTTTTTGCAAATATTAATTTTGGGAAAAATATGTGACGGCGGTATTGAAAAGCATTGCCCAGACAATGCCGACTTAAGACCTTGTGTCACAAAAAATGTTGACGCTGGGGTCGCATCCTTGGAGCGGATTTGGTCACTTGCTGAAAGGAGCATACCTTTCGTATGTGACTGTAAGCAAGGGGCCAAAGGCGCCCAAGGATGCGAAGCAAAGCAAAATTCTTGCTTCGTCAGCCTCGGTGTTGTGCCAGAACCCCTTTATACACTGTAAATATTAATATTAATTGTTTCATAAAATGTTGAGATTTATGCAAATTATTGCTAAATCAATTTGCTGGCCTCGGCCGCATTCCGGCGCTTTTCGCCGAGATTTGCGATGTCGTATTAATTTTTCAGAGGAACTCGCGAGCCCTTCGGGGTTCGTCGGTTGCATAGCCCGCTATGCGCCCTCCTCAACTCGCGAAAATCGCTCGAAATGCGACCGCCCCAGCGTTAACATTTTTTGTGACACAAGGCCTTAAATCTAACCTTAGAAATCACTAATCTAACGCTAAATAAAATGGCAGAAGAAATCAAGACCACTTGTCTGCATGACCGACACGTGGAGCTGGGCGCGCTCATGTCGCCCTTCGCCGGCTATGACATGCCGATCCAGTATACCAATATCACCGACGAGCACAATGCAGTGCGCAACCATGTGGGCGTGTTCGACGTCAGCCACATGGGAGAGGTAAGGGTCAAAGGCCCCGAAGCCGAGAAATACGTGAACCATATTTTCGTAAACGACGTGACAGGCGCCCCCGACGGCCAGATCTTCTACGGCATGATGTGCTATGAGAACGGCGGTACGGTCGACGACCTGCTTGTGTATAAAGTCAACGACAACGAGTTCTTCCTCGTGATCAATGCAGCCAACATCGACAAGGACGTCGACTGGATCATGCGCAACGCCGAAGGTTTTGACGTAGAGATCGCCGACGAGAGCCTCTACTACGGCGAAGTCGCCGTTCAGGGTCCCGAGGCCGAGAAGACGCTCAGGGAAGTGCTCGGCATCCCCCAGGCCGAAGAGATCAAATTCTACAACTTCATGACTCTGCCCATCGACGGCGAGAACGTGATCGTGAGCCGCACCGGCTACACCGGCGAGGATGGTTTCGAGATCTACGGCAGCCATGAATTCACCTGCAAAGTCTGGGACAAGCTGATGAAAGCCGGAGTCGTTCCCTGCGGACTCGGATGCCGCGACACGCTCCGTTTCGAAGTCGGCCTTCCCTTATATGGCGACGAACTTTCCGCCGACATCACCCCGATCGAGGCAAGCCTGAGCATGTTTGTCAAGCTCGACAAACCGGAATTCATCGGCAAAGAGGCCCTCGCCGCCCAGAAGGCAGCCGGAGTGAAACGCCGCATCGTCGGTCTCGAACTCGAAGGAAACGCAATTCCGCGCCACGGATATCCCGTTGAGGTCAACGGAGAGCAGGTCGGCGAGATCACGACCGGCTACCGCTCCATCTCCACAGGGAAGAGCGTGGCAATGGCAATGATCAACAAGCCCTACGACAAACTCGGCACCGAAGTGGAAGTCCGCATCCGCAAGAAGACATTCCCCGCCAAGGTGGTGAAAAAACGTTTCTACGACAAGAGCTACAAAAAATAACCCTCAGCCGAAGCAGTCGGGACAACGATAAAAAATAATCTTAAATCAAAAATACAGCTAAAACAAAGAGCTATGGCTACAGTAAAAGAAGACAGGCGTTATGCCGAATCACACGAGTGGGTAAAACTTGATGGTGACATCGCCACAGTAGGAATCACCGATTACGCCCAGCATGCGCTTGGCGACATCGTATATGTCGACATGCCCGAAGTAGGCGACGAAGTTGAGGCAGGCGAAGTTTTCGGTGCCGTTGAGTCGGTGAAGGCAGCTTCCGACCTCATTTCCCCCGTAAGCGGCGAAGTTGTCGAGGTCAACGAAAACCTCGAGGACGCCCCCGAGAGCATCAACGCCGATGCCTTTGAAAACTGGATCATGAAAGTAAAGGTAAGCGACTCCGGAGAGATCGACGCACTTCTCGACGCAGCCGCCTATGCAAAACTTTGCGAAAATGAGTAATCGCTATATTCCTCACACCGAGGAGGATATTGCGGCGATGCTGGAGCGCGTCGGGGTCAAAAGCCTCGACGACCTCTACGCCGACGTTCCCTCCGAGGTGATCTTCCGCGGCGAATATGCGCTGCCGGAGGGTATGTCGGAGGTGGAACTCCGCAAATTTTTCGGAGAGCTCGGCCGCAAGAACCGCGTACTGACGGTTTTCGCCGGCGGCGGCGCTTACGATCACTATGCTCCGTCGGTGATTCCCCACCTTCTGGAGCGCAGCGAATTCTATACGGCCTACACTCCCTATCAGCCGGAGATCTCGCAGGGCACCCTGCAATATATCTTCGAATATCAGAGCATGATAAGCGAGCTGACCGGGCTTCCCTACACCAACGCCTCCATGTATGACGGCGCCACGGCCACAGCCGAGGCGATGTTCATGATGGTGGCCTCGAGCCGCAAGCGCAATCGCGTGGCCATTTCCGCCACCTTCAGCGAGCGCGTGCTCAACGTGGTGAAGACCTACGCCAAATTCCACGGCGTGGAGCTGACCGTGATCCCCGAGAAAGAGGGCGTTACCGACCTCGAGGCTCTCAAGGCCGAGATCGCCAAGAACGATCTTGCCGGCGCCATTCTTCCGCAGCCCAACAAATATGGCTTTATCGAAGACTTCACGGGAGTGGCTGATGAACTCCACGCCCGGAAGAGCCTTCTGGCCATGAACGCCGACCCGTCGGCATTAGGCGTGCTCCGCTCGCCGGCCGAATGGGGCGCCGACAT
>SAMEA3663118__coassemble_478_pt1 | contig 12867 bp, 17 predicted proteins | sample SAMEA3663118__metabat2_high_PE_005 | metagenome-assembled genome bin SAMEA3663118 (sample SAMEA3663118) | pig gut metagenome | biome: pig gut; feature: pig-associated habitat; material: faeces | place: Denmark | collected 2012 | reverse complement strand
TGGTGGCCGTTTCTGACCGCGAGGCACTCGACGCCGCCATGCTCCTGACGCGCAGCGAGGGAATCATCCCGGCCCTCGAATCGGCCCATGCCGTGGCCGCTCTGGAAAAAATCAGTTTCAATCCCGGCGACGTGATTGTTGTCAACCTCTCAGGCCGCGGCGACAAGGACATGGCGACTTACATCGCCGACATGACGCGCTGAAGATAGAGGTCGGCAAGCGTGTGCGACACGCTCCCGACAGGATGAACCAGTCCCGGCGCCTCCGCGGCGGCATACCATCCGCAGGAATCAACCTCCGTGGAGATATGGGTCTCGCTCCGGTCCACTCGGGCAAGGAAGCCTATCATCAGCAGCCCCTTCTTCTCAAACCAGTAGCTGCCGGCGAATTCCAAATCCCTGACCTCGAGACCGGTCTCCTCGCCTACCTCGCGGCGCGCAGCCTCCTCCGCGCTCTCCCCGGGAGTCATATAGCCGCTCACAAGGTTCATATAGCGCGTGGAAATATAATTCTGGCGAAGAAGAAGAACATTCCCTTCCCCGTCGTGAACGAGCATAATGACGCATGTGGAGAATATCGGGAACCATGGTTTGCCGCAAACGTCGCACCAGGGCACATCCTTGTCGTCGCCGAGGTCTCTCGAACTTAATTTCTTCCCGCAATCGGGGCAATATCTGAAACGCATATTTCAATCAGTTAATATATCGACAAAACGGGCGGCCGCTGCAGATTAGTGCATCGGCCGCCCGCTGTTTGATATTCGAGTTTTTACCTGTTGGCGCTGCGGATGATTTCAATAGTAGAACGATCGGCGCTGAACACCGAGTTAAGCCCCTGGTCTTCCTGCGCCGGATCGCCGGTATATGGATCCCCCTGTTTCCAGCTCTTATGCTTCGGCACAGCACTGCCGCCCCAACCCCAGAAATTGACTCCGGCAAGCTTCGACGGGCCGTCGGAACCGGTGAGGCCGAACACATATTCATAGTAGCGGTCGCGGGCCGTGGTGGCAGATCCCGGTTCGGGGGCCATGTTGTCGGTGAAGATATGCGGCATTCTCAGTTTCGCCTGGACCGGGGCAAATGCTCCGGCGGCAATCAGCAGACCGGCCGCAAATAAAAGCAATTTTTCATGATATATGCTGTTGTTTCGTTAGTTCAAAAAATTCTTGTTTCAGTCAAATACCACAAAAATACTCCTTAATATTCAGAGAAATACCATCGGCAGGCAATTCTGGTCGGAGAAGCCAAATAAATGCTAATAAAATACAGTCGATGTAGGTTTTAGGTTTTAGGTTATAGGTTATAGGCGGTAGGATTTAGGTTTTAGGTTTTAGGAGAAGATATTATTAACTTTTCAGTCCGGTTTTGTCGACGAAAACGCCCTTTTCATCTCAATTTTTTATATAATTTTGCATCCGTAATCTATCAAAATCCATAGTTATTATGAATTGGCATACAGTTTTAGCAGTATTTATCGGCAGCGGACTCGGGGGCGCATGCCGCTACCTATGCAGTCGGTGGATACAATCGCTTGCACCTCAAGCGCTATTTCCCTGGGGCACATTTGCGGTAAACGTCGCCGGATGTTTCATAATAGGTCTGCTATACGGGCTCTTCGACCGCAGCAACGCTTTGAATCCGGAAATGCGGCTTCTACTGACAGTCGGCTTCTGTGGCGGATTCACCACCTTTTCGACATTTATCAACGAAAACTATCTCCTTTTCAGTCATTCCGCCACCCACGCCCTGATAGCTCTCGGCTATCTGCTTGCAAGCGTAGCCGCCGGTTTCCTGATGCTATACGCCGGCCATCGCCTCGCCGCCTGACCCAACCGACTATCCGAAAACCAGACTTATCGTCAGCCGGTCTCCAATTAAGCCGACCGGAGGCACAATAAAGGCATAATCGATAAAGCATAATCGATTATGCCTTAAACGTGCAAAGCGCCGACAATCGCAAGATTGTCAGCGCTTTGCAAGCGGAGAGACAGGGAGCCTTTTGGACGCTGATTCGATAGGTTATGGCTCCTGCTTTTACTGTTTTTCAGACACTTGCATTTCTTCCTTGATTTTACTTGTCCGAAATTTGTCCGAGTAAATTCACTCGGTTTTCTCGCCCTTCAATAGGGCTACCATGTCTTCAAGCAGCTTGATCCTCTTATCTTTTTCGTCGATCAGGGCCTGAAGCGCATCCGGATCAGGGATCACTGAAAAGTGATGGACATTGTTGCGCACTCCCCCGACCATCACACCGTTTACTCTTGGCTCACGGTCGAAAAATTCATCCACCGGCACACCAAAGAAATCTGCTATCTTCTCCAGCTTCGATACCCTGATGTCTCCGGAGATGATCCCCTTGAGAGACCCGTTCCAATTCTTGCCCATATAGTCGAGCAACGCTTTGTTGGTGGTTCCCGACGTTTTTAGTAAGTCTATTACCTTCTGAGGATTATACATGTTATCGTCAATTTATCTACTGATTTAACTTTATTTAACATAGAAATACCTACTGTTTATAGTAGGTTATGAAAGTTTTCTTTATATTTGCAATCCGAAATTAGGAACAAATTTCGGACTGAACAAATTTATTCAATAGATTTTTCGATAATGGTTATATCTGATTACTACCACAACGTGCTTGATTCGACATCAAGGCGTGTCGAATTCCGGACAGTTGTCATGGCCCGGACCGGAATGAGCCAGACATCATTCTATTACAAGCTCGCCACAGATAAATATCGGGCGGCGGAGCGGGAAGTCATCAACAACATCATAAAGGAATGGCAGGATGCTTGAACGTTATGAATTCTTCAACAGTCCCGACGGCACCGTCTATGTCAAACCTTTCGACAAGCCGATGTTTGTCTACGACCTTGACTGCAGGCAGATCACCGGCGAGATGATATCGCTAATCCGCGATCTCTACCCCGGCGCGTTCACTGCCTTGTCGTCGCTGTATAGCCGGAGCGAGAGAAACACTGACTTCTACATGTTCAAGATCGTGCATCGTTTTATCCGGTGCAATTTCGGGGAAAACGACACGCTCTCGTTCGATATCAATCAGGTCGGAGCAATGAATATTGAGGAAGTCCGCTGTCCATTGCGGGGCGAGTGCATCCACGAAGGAGTGATCTGCAAACCGGTTCTCCAGTCGAAGCTCTCTCCCCGTGAAGAGGAAGTCGGACGGTTGCTCGCCACCGGTCTCTCGAATCTCGAGGTTGCCGCCGAACTTGGGATATCCATCTGCACCATGCACCGGCACATCTCCAACATCAAGGCCCGGTTGCACCTCAAAAACACTAACCAGATCATCTGCTATTTCCATGAGAAAGGACACTAAATATCCCGTCAGCGTATGGGAACGGGCAATTGCCCGTCGTGGCGACATTGAGTTTGAGGAAGTGACATTCGAGAATGGAGCCGTTAGCGGTGTGACCGGATACATCCTCATAAAAGGGGGCAAACGCCCGGCCAGATGGAGCGCTGATGGCCGTTGCCATTATAAAGGGCAGCGGGCAAGATCATACGATATTCGATTCTAACCAAGCTACGTCATGATAGACGAAAGAGATAAACAAATAATCCTCGACCGCACCAACATCGAGGACGTCGTGGAAGACTTCATGCCCTCGGCGCTTATCCGGAAGGGTTCACGGCTGTTCTGCAACTGTCCCCTCCATTCGGACAAAACGCCGTCGTTCGTGGTGACCCCTTCCCTCAACATTTTCAAATGTTTCAGTTGCGGAGTGGGCGGCGACGCGATTGCCTTTCTCATGGATGTCCAGAAGATGACCTATCCGGAGGCCATGCGATATCTGGCCAAAAGGGCCAATTATACGCTCACCGAAAAAGATGACTCCAGAACAGCCGAAGAACTCGCCGCCATCAAGAAACGCGAAGCCATGTTGGCGATCAACAAGGCGGCCGCCGATTTCTACGCCGGGCAACTGAAAAAGAATGACGACAAGTCACGGCAGGCCCGTGAATATGCCCATAAACGTTGGCCGAAAGACTTCTGCGAGCAGGAAAAGATCGGGTTCGCGCCCGGAAGAAATGTTTTCCGCGACTGGGCCAAAGCCAAAGGATTCTCGACGGATATTCTTCTGGAAGTCGGCTTATTGAAAAAGAATGATCGGGGCGAAATCTATGACTTTTACCGCGACCGCATAACCATCCCGATTTATTCGCGCACCGGCCAGGTCCTGGGCTTTACCGCCCGGACTCTCCTTAAGGAGGATAATTGCAAATATCTCAACTCTCCGGAAAGCGAAGTCTTCCACAAGGGGGAAATCATTTTCGGACTGCGGAATGCAATCCGCATCGGTGCAAAAGAGGAACTGTTTTACCTCGTGGAAGGTGCTCCGGATGCCTTGAAACTTCAATCCATCGGCATTGTCAACACGATCGCAGCTCTCGGCACGGCATGGACTGAAAAACACTTCGAGCAACTGAGACGGTTCAACCCAACGCTATGTTTCATTCCCGATATTGATCCGCCCAAACCGGGCGAACCTTATGGCACCGGCATAGCCACCGTAATGAAGCTCGGACTTAAAGCGCTCGAGCAGGGATTCAACGTCATCGTCAAGGAGATCGAACCGGGCGACAAGACCATGAAGGCCGACCCTGACAGCTTCATAAAATCGAAGGCCGTTCTGAACGAGATCCCTAAAGAGGATTTCATCCCGTGGTATGCTTCGAAGCGCCTCATCGGGAAGGAGACGGCCGTCGAACGCGCCGAAGTCTTCAAACCCGTTGTTTCTTTATTGGCCGATGTCCGGGATCAGAATCTCAAAAAGATCCTCATAAAACGGCTATCCAAGCTGTTTGTTTGTCCAGAATCGATGATCAACTCCGCCATTAACGAAGCCATCAACGGCAATGTGAGGCGCAAATCATCGACAGGCGAGAAGATGATCGATCAGGAGCTCTACCAGAAATATGGATTTTCCGAACGCCACCATTGCTATTTTTCTCTCGACAAGGATGCCCAGCAGGTGGAATGGTCTAATTTCACAATGGAGCCGCTTTTCCACATCAAGGATGCCGTCAACCCCAAGAGGCTCTACCGCATCATCAATGTCAACAACCAGGAAGAGATTATCGAGCTCAAGCAAGAGGATCTCGTTTCTCTCCAGAGATTCAAGCTCCGGGTGGAGGGCTTCGGCAATTTCATCTGGAAGGCCAAAGACGAGCAACTCACAAAACTCAAAGGCTTCCTCTATGAAAAGACCGAGACAGCCGTCGAGATCACGCAGTTAGGTTGGCAACGCGATGAATTTTTCGCATTCGGCAACGGAGTTTCATGGCATGGCCAGTGGATTCCCGTCGATGACTTCGGCATTGTCCGCCTCCCGGATATAGGGAATTTCTATCTCCCGGCGGCTTCAAAGATATATCGCAATGAGCGCAAACTGTTCCAGTTCGAGCGCAAGTTCGTCCATGCCGGCCTCAACGACATATCTTTCCGGAAATACACCGACAAACTGATTGAAGTGTTCGGTGACAATGCCAAGGTAGGGATTTGTTTCCTTCTGGCCACGCTATTCAAGGATATCGTCACCGGCGTCACCAAGAATTTCCCGATTCTCAATCTTTTCGGGCCCAAGGGATCGGGTAAATCTGAATTAGGGCACTCGCTGATGGCCTTCTTCATCCAGTCGAACGACCCGCCCAACCTCTCTTCGGCCACTGATGCGGCCCTTGCCGACGCCGTGGCACAATGTGCCAACGCGCTCGTCCATCTCGATGAATATAAGAACACCATCGAGCTTATCCGCCGGGAGTTTCTGAAGGGGCTATACGATGGCGTGGGCCGAACCAGGATGAACATGGACCGCGACAAGAAACGCGAGACAACCGCAGTCGATTGCGGAATAATCCTGTCCGGCCAGGAAATGCCGACCATTGACATCGCCATCTTCTCGAGGCTGCTCTTCCTCACCTTCAATAAATCGGAGTTCTCGACCGAGGCAAAGAGGAAGTTTGACGAACTGAAGGCTATCCGGGATTTGGGTTGCTCCCATCTCGTGCTTGAAATCCTCAGGCACCGCAAGCGGGTCGAAGCCGATTTCAGTTCCAACTATAAGGCTGCCATGGCCGACATCCTGGCATCGATCGAGGGAGAATCGGTTGAAGACCGCATCTTCCGCAACTGGGTCATTCCGCTCGCCATCTTCCGCACTCTCGCCGGCGTGCTCGATGTCGGCTTCGACTATAAGGAGATGCTGAAAATCTGTGTGAACGGGATATTGCGCCAGAATAAGGAATGCCGCTCCACCAATGAAATCGCATCCTTCTGGAATGTGGTCGACTTCCTCCATCAGAACGGCGATATCTTCATCGAGGCTGATTACCGCATCAAATATGAAAACCGGTTCAAGGGGAAAGGTATGAAAGACAGCATCATCTTTCCCCGGGCAAAGCCGGTGCTTTACCTTCTGGTCAAACGAATTTTTCCCCTTTATAAAAAGAATGGGAAATCAATGGGAGATTCGACGCTGCCAACGGAATCGCTCCGGTTTTACCTTGAAAACAGTAAGGAATATCTCGGCACTAAAAACGCCGTCAAGTTCAAGAATCTCTCTAACCCCGTCGACAGCAACGCCACCACCACCAACGCCTTCGGGCAAGTGCAGGTATTGAAGACCAGCCACACCGACTGGGCGCTTTGCTTCGACTATGAGATGATAGCCGAGAACTACGGCATTAATCTCGAGGTCGAGACCATCCATGAAGACGACGTCGATCCGGTCGACATAGATGAAAATGACAAAACTTTACCATACTAAAACGATGGAGAATAATCCGAACGAGTGTAGGCACTATGGCAAGCGCAACTTCTTTGAATGGCTCATGAATGACTTCCCGCATTGCAAAAGCCCTAAAAAAGAAAGTGGTATCTGCATTTGCCCCCGAAGTGACAGGGGGGATTGTCCCTTCTACGAACCAAAAGAGAGAACACATGACACATAAAGAATTTTACGATACCGTCGTTAAGATGCGAAGGTATCAGCGGGACTTCTTCCGGTCGAAAGGACAGGACCGCGAAGCACTGAGAGCCGCGAAGAGCTACGAACAAATAATCGATTCAGAAATCAAGCGGGTCGACCAAATCACGCGTGAAAAGCTCAGCCCCCGCCTAAACTTCGACGACAATGAATAATTTCAACCATAAAACTTCATGATTATGCAATCTCAATTTATCAACAAGATCAACGGCGTCGATATAGTAACCGTTGAGCGTGACGGAGAAATCTTCGTCCCCATCAAACCTATCTGCGACGCCATCGGCATCAATGCAGATGGACAAAGAATCAAGTTAAGAGATGACGAATTTTTCAATTCAACTACAGAGATAATCTCTGTGGTTGCCGCCGACGGGAAGGAGCGCGAAATGTATTGCATACGTCTTCGCGACGTCTATGGCTGGCTCGCCACCATCAATCCCGGGAAGGTTGCCCCGGAGGCGCGTGAGGCTGTCTCGAGATATCGCCGGGAGTGCTACGATGTCCTCTATGACCACTTCACCGGCTCGATGCGGCGCACCATCGAGACGAACAATGCCGAAATCGAACTCCTCAAAAAGATCAACGATGCTATCACCGAAGAGAAGGTAGCGAAGTCGCGCCGTAAAAAAGCAGAAGAGGCCCTCGACAAACTCAGATCCGAGCGCCTCAACCCCTTGCCGAGCCTCTTCTGATGGCAATCTTCAGCCGCGGCGATAAACAACGCAGTTGAACAGTATATCGCAATTTTGCGATATATTGAGGATTATTGAAATTTTCTGAGATCATATTCCTGTTTATTTTCCCCGCGAGGAGCGTCGAGAGACGGTCCTCCCTTATTTTATGGCAAACCAATATTTTTTTGAAAAATATTTGACTGAAAATTTGGATAGTAACGAAATAATTACTACCTTTGTAATGCCATAAGGCACAAAACTTAAAACTCCCAAAAATGACAGACAAAGAATTTGAAGATGAGGTCAGAGACCTCGGGGAGATGCTCCGGAACCTCCGGCGGATCAGAGACAGAAGCCGAAAGAAATGGTTAAAAGCCGAAATCCGAAGACAGCTCCAACTGCTACTGAAAGACTAAACAAAACCACCCCTCGAAAAGAGGGGTGGCTAACCCCGATAAATAATTTTTCACACAATGGCTGATACAGAGAAAAAACATAACGTAGATCCCGTTCTATCGAAAATTAAATTCATGCAGCGGGAAGATCTTCTGCGCGTAATGAATGGCGCGTATATTGCCGAACGATTTTTCGGCAAGTCCGGAAGCTGGTTTAGCCAGAAACTCAACAACAACATAAAAAACGGCAAACCGTGCGAGTTTACGCCGGAAGAGTTGAAAGTTCTCGCCGACGCTCTCCGCACGATTGCCATCGAACTCGAGGAATTGGCTGACGAACTGCAATAAGAAATAATCTTCTTTGTCTGTCAAATAAGCAGACGTCAGCGACCGGAGGGCGCGTCAGAACCTGACGCGCCCTCTCTTTTTTGGTCCCTCTCTTTGCAAAAAAAATGGACATATTTTTCAATCTACACTTTCTACCTAATCTACCAATCTAATAATCAGTGAGTTTAGCCAATTCACACCATTAAACCTCAATCTACTTTTTTCTACTTTTGTAGATTTTTCTACTTTAAATCTACTCTGTAGACGGTTTTTCTACCTTTTTTAGCATCATTCTCTTTTGATGCCCCAATTATTTCATCTTGATTTTCAGCACATTAACCATATAAATCCAAAAAGTAGAAAAGGTAGATCGAGTAGACAGCAAAATATATCTCATAAATTTAATAGAAAATCTACGCCATTTGATAGATTTTTATTATTTTTGTGCAAACAAAAATCTATGAGTCAATTTCTTATCTACGTGCATCTGCCTAAATATCTTTCCCAGTGGGTAACGAACCGACTGGGGAACCCGGTTGTCTTTCCTGCGTCGTCACCTCAGAATGCGGTCATCCGCACCTACATCAGGAAGCCGCTCCCGGGCGAACCGGTGGAAGCCCTCGCCCCGGAAGGTTCCACCGCAATAGCCATCCCCGACTCGATAGCCAAGCCACCGGAGGAATACAACCACATGGGCATCCGCGGCAAACTCGCCGTGCAGGAAACGATCCTCGATCTTTTCAAGCGCGAACTCTGGAGCGACATATCTCCGCTCGAGAACACACCCTGCGGACTGAACAAGCTCATCGCCGCCTGGTGCGAAAGCCACGGCATCGACATCGACCGGATCGAGACCGTGCGCCAGCGTTATTACCGCATCCGCAAGGATTACCGGAAACGCGGAATAAATCTCAAGAAAATTCCGCCAAAAATTTCCCTATAGTCTCCCCGTTTTTCGGGATTTGCGTACAAACCCGTACAACCCTGAACAAACCCGTACAACCTCAAGCAACTCCGCACAACATGTTACAGGTTATTTCCAACATCAACCGGATATCCTTCATCGAGACCCGCCGTCTCCGGGACATCACCGTCATCCCCGGCCGGGGAGTCATGATGAATTACTGGCGCGACTTCGCCGAACTTCCGCTGGTTAATCTCGCCTCGATGGAGATCTCTTCGAAGGTGGAAAACAAAAGCCGGCTCTTCACTACCTCGATCAAGGCCCTTCTCAGCGAACATTTCGACATCGCCAACCGGAAGCTCTGCTATCTGGTCACGACCGTTCTTGGGGAGCGTTATCTGGTCGGGACTGACGAATCGCCCTTCCCCGTCTCAAACACTACCGACAATTTTCCCGACAAGCCATCCGACACTTCCGGCTGCACTCTCAGCGTCGAATACACCGACAATATCGGACTTTTGCCGGTTTTAGACTGATTTTCCGTCTTTTTAAGCATCTCCAAACCTCGATATATTTGCAATAAATCATTGAATCATGACCTACCAGCTGACTATCGATTATACAATTGGCCCATGGGGATATTCCAAGCAATATGTGAGGAATCTCCTCGCCGGCTATAAAGGCAAGCATGTCGACGTCAAGATCTCCTCTCTCGGAGGCGACCTTGACCACGCTCTGGATATAAGGCAGCAGTTCCTCGACCATGGGGATGTTACCGTCTATCTTTCCGGTTTCGTTGCTTCTGCCGCCACCGTCATCGCCATGGGCGCCAAACGCATCGTCATGGGCAAATATGCCATGTTCCTTGTGCATAAATGCTCCAACTTCATCGACGCGTGGGGCACCTACAACGCCGACGAGATGCAGCAGCTCATCACAACGCTCGAGGCAAACAAGAAGGAGAACGACAAGATCGATGTCGTTCTGGCCAATATGTATGCCTCCAGATGCAATAAAAAGGTTCCTGATATTCTGGCGATCCTGAAGGAAGGCCGATGGCTCAACGCCGACGAGGCCCTCGGATATGGATTCGTCGATGAGATCGCCGAACCGGAAGGAGAACGGAAACTCAACCTCACTCCCGACCTCAGCCGGAAGTTCAACGCTCTCGGCCTGTCGACGGCCGGTCTCGAGAACGCTACCGCGTCTCCGGATCAGACCCGCAAGGGTATGCTTGACAAAATCGTCGGATCCATCTTTCCGGCCAAAAAGGCTGCCGAAGAGAAATCCGGCAATCCTACCATCACACCAGTCAACACACCGAAAATGGAAACCAAAAAATTTTCTGCGGTCGACCGCCTGCTCAAGCTCGACGTCGGACTCACAGCCGACGCCGACGGCTACGTCTCCGTCAAAGCCGGGGAGATGGAGAAGATCAATCTCCGCATCGAGACTCTCGAAAAAGATGTCGCCGGCAAAGACGACGACCTCAAGAAGAACCGGGAGAAGATCACCCAGCTCGAGGATCAGGTGAAGAACCTGAAGAACGCTCCCGGCGACGACACCAACGACATTGAAGACGGTGGAGCGGATGATCCCGCTTTCACGGCCATGGATCTTTTTAACTCTGTAAAAAATTGTATCTGATGAAAACCAACGAATCAACTCCCGCCGAGCCTCTTCAGGCTTCCGAACTGAAGTTCACCCCTGAAGAGCTTTCGCGCTCCGCCGCCAAATACCGCCGCGAATTTGTCCAGATTCCGATCACCGGTCTGAAGGCTGCCCTGGCTTACTTCCAGCTCCGCACCGGCATCCAGGGTTCCGAGACGGTCGGAGAACTCTCCGGCTCCATCGAGATGGCTCCCTACAACGCCTATCGCGTTGACCAGGGGGAAATCGGCATCACGGGCCGTGAGCTCAAGACCTATCTCGGATCGGCCGTGAAACGCTTCGACCCCAACCAGGTCTGGGGAAGCATCTACGGCTCGCGGATCACCCAGGGCGAAGGACTCAAAAACGTTCCCGTCACCGTCCAGATCGTATCTTATCTCGCCGCCAAGATCTCCAAGTCGCTCCGCCTGTCGCTATTTGACGCCGTCCGCAACCCTGCCGGCAACTCCACCAAGGATCTTTTCGACGGCTTCGACACCATCACCGCCGCCGAAGTCACCGCCGGAAAGATCTCCGAAGCCAACGGCAACCTCTTCCGCTTTACGGAAGCCATCACCTCGGCCAATTGCGTCGACATGCTCCGCACGTTCCTCCAGGCCGCCGACGACGAGCTCCTCGGCCAGGGCGACGGCGAGGTCGACCCGAACAACGCCGTCAATCTCTACGTGCCCCGCCAGATTGTCTACGCTTATTGCGAGGACTACAAATCGACCACCGGCAACTCCCCGGTCTACGACAAGTTCAACCAGGTCGTCGTCGAAGGCTTCCCCTACGTGCGCCTCTGCCCGTTTGCCGGCAAAGCGAAGAGCAACTTCCTCCAGCTCTCCACGCGCAACAACATGCTCCTCGGGACCGACCTCACCCACAACGTGGAGAAGATGGACATCGAGAAGCATCACGAGTTCCTCCTTTCCTTCGTCGCCACCATGGTATTCGGCGCCCAGTTCGAAAGCATCTCGAAGGAGGCTCTCATGGTCGGCAAGCTCTACGAGGCTTCCCACCTCTCCGACGAACCTGAGACCCCGGAACCCGGAAAATAATATTAACGCTCTAAAATTCAACCACTATGTCCAAATGCCAGTCTTTTGACATATACGAAAGTCTGGAGCATTGTTCCGGGGAAATCGTTCTCCCGGGACTCCGCCCCAGGGCATGGGGTGTTCCGAAGGCCCAGATCCTTACTTACCCCGTCCTTCCCGCTCCCAGCGACGAGTCTGTCACCATGGCCGACATCGCCACGCTTAAGGAGGACTTCGTTCTTGCCGCCGACGCGAAGTTCTTCTCCATCGACATCCTCGACGTCGCCTCCAGCATCAAGGCCGAGAGCCAGGGGTCGAATTATTCGAAGACCTTCCTCAACACCCTGACGCTGAAATATGCCGGCAACGACGCCAAGGCCGCCGGTTTCTGCCGCCTGGCCAACAGCGACGACCTCCTCTTCATCGTCCAGATGCGCGACGGATCTTTCCGCGTGATGGGCAACGAGAAGTTCAAGACGGAAACAAAGCCGTCGCAGGATTCCGGCATGAACGTCACCGACGAGTCCGGAACGCAGCTCGAGATCTCCGTCACCGATCTCGGTCCCGCTCCCTTCTATACCGGCAAGTTCCGCACCGCCGAAGGCATCATGAACTGCGCCACCGGCCTCCTCGAATCCGAATCCTGATTTTTGTCCTTTTAGCTTTATTTGGTTTGTGCCCGTGGGGCAACACGCGGTCCTTCATCCCGTGTGTTGCCCCTTTTAATTCGATTCCCATGTCACTTGATCCCCAGATAACCCGCAGGATCCAGCAGTATCTCGACACTCCCGAAGCCGACCGCGACCCAGTGGCCGGCGCGTCGCTCATGCTGCAGCTCAACCGCAACCGGGCTCTCTACAATTCCATT
>SAMEA3663118__coassemble_473_pt1 | contig 12898 bp, 14 predicted proteins | sample SAMEA3663118__metabat2_high_PE_005 | metagenome-assembled genome bin SAMEA3663118 (sample SAMEA3663118) | pig gut metagenome | biome: pig gut; feature: pig-associated habitat; material: faeces | place: Denmark | collected 2012 | reverse complement strand
CTTCGAGCGTCTGTTGCACGCTCGAATCGCCCGGTTGCCGCTGCCATCCGTGGAAGGGGGCTCCGTCGTAAGAGAGTTTCAGAAATCTCCGCATCAGTCGCGTTCGAGATATGTGCTGCCGTAGAGGCCCGAGCGATAATTGTTGAGGAACTGGCGTCCCTCTTCGGGAGTGATCACGCCGCGTTTCATCGACGCCGTCACCCAGGTCTCGAGGTTGCGCACGAGTTTCTTCGGATTATACTCCACATAGTCGAGCACGTCGGCAACGGCCTCGCCGTCGATCACCTGGGCGATTTCGTAACCCTCCTCGTTATTGCTCGTGGCGATATGCACGGCGTTGGTGTCGCCGAAGAGGTTGTGGAGGTCGCCGAGAATCTCCTGATATGCCCCGACAAGGAAGACCCCGAGATAATAAGGCTCGTTGGGGCGGATGTCGTGGACATTGAGGGCGTGGGAGCAACCCTGCGGCGCCACGAAACGCGAGATCTTGCCGTCGGAGTCGCAGGTGACGTCCTGGATTGTGCATTCGTGGGTCGGTTTCTCGTCGAGCCGCTGGAGCGGGATGATCGGGAACATCTGGTCGATCGCCCATGAATCGGGGAGCGACTGGAAGAGGGAGAAGTTGCAGAAATATTTTTCAGGGAGCATCCGGGCCGCCTTGCGGAGTTCTTCCGGTGGATGCTTCATGGAGCGGGTCATGTCGCGCACGTCGCGTGCCACCGACCAGAAGAGCTTCTCGATCTGGGCGCGGGTCTTGAGGTCGAGCAGCCCGAGGCTGAAACGTTCGAGGGCCTCTTCGCGGATCTGCAGAGCGTCGTGCCAGTCTTCGAACACCCGCGCGGAGTCGATCTTGTCCCAGATATTATAGAGCTCGGCAGCCAGTTCATGAGGATTTTCGCCGAGTTCCTCGTCGTCTCTCCAGATGGGAAGCTGGGTGGTCTCGAGCACCTGGATCACGAGCACCGAATGGTGGGCGGTAAGCGAGCGCCCGCTCTCGGTGATGATGTTGGGATGGGGAAGATCGTTTTTCACGCAGACGTCGACGAGGGCCGAGACGGAGTCGTTGACATATTCCTGGATCGAATAGTTCATCGAGTTTTCGCCCGATGAGGAGCGGGTGCCGTCATAATCCACGCCGAGACCGCCGCCGATGTCGACGAAGTCGAGGGAGAAGCCCATCTTCGAGAGCTGCACATAGAACTGCATCGCCTCGCGCAGGGCGTTCTTGATGCGGCGGATCTTGGTGATCTGGCTTCCGATGTGGAAATGGATAAGTTTCAGGCTTTCGGTGAGCTTGTTGCGGTTGAGATAGTCGAGGGCGTCGAGGAGTTCGGAGGAGTTGAGTCCGAACTTGCTGACGTCGCCGCCCGATTCCTCCCATTTGCCCGATCCGGAAGAGGTGAGCTTGATGCGGATTCCGATATTGGGCATTATGCCGAGGCGCTTCGCAACCTGATGGATGAGCTTGAGCTCATTGATCTTCTCCACCACCAGATATATGCGGCGCCCCATCTTCTGGGCGAGGAGGGCGAGCTCCACATAATTCTCATCTTTATAGCCGTTGCAGATGATGAGCGAGTTCTGGTGGCTGCTCACTGCGAGCACGGCGTGAAGCTCAGGCTTCGAGCCGGCCTCGAGGCCGATGTTGTATTTGTTGCCGTGGCTTACGATCTCCTCCACCACGGGACGCATCTGGTTTACCTTGATCGGATAGACAATGAAGTTTTTGGCCTTGTATTCATATTCTGCGGCCGCTTTCTTGAAGCATTCCGAGATTTTGCGGATCCTGTCGTCGAGGATATCGGGAAAGCGCAGGAGCACCGGCGCCTCCACGTCGCGCAACTGAAGCACGTCCATCACATCTTTGAGGTCGATGGGGGTGCTCCCGGGCGACGGGGTCACCTGAACGTGTCCGCGGTCGTTGATTGAAAAATATTTGAGGCCCCAGCCCGGCACGTTGTAGAGCTCGGCTGAATCTTCAATTCTCCATTTTCTCATTTCGGGTATATCTTATTTCTAAAGTTTTTCAAATATTAAAAAAACAGGCGGCGGGAGATAAGTCACTCCTCGCGGCTTCGGCCGAGGAGCTCGAGTTTCTCCACGATCACTTCCGTGACGCGGCGGCGAATCTTGAACTTGTCGTCATATTCGCGGGTCTTGAGTTTCCCTTCCACATATATTCGCGAGCCTTTCCTGATATAGCGCTCGGCGATTTCAGCGTTGTGGCCCCCCATCACGAGGCGGTGCCATTCGGTGATCTCGGCCTCCGATCCGGCGTAACGCTCGTTGGTGGCCAGCGACACGAAGGCTATGGAGCGACCTTTTTCAGGATAACGCATTTCGGGATCGTTGCCGACATATCCCAGCAATATGACTTTGTTGACCGACATATTATCGCGTTTAAAGAGAAATTATTTTTGCCGACGTTGACTCGTAAAGGGGAGAGAAGCTCTTGTAAGGGAGTCTCTCTAATATAGAAGGAATCAGGCGTCGGAATTGTTTTCAACCGGATTGAAATCGATGGCTTTGAGGGCGAGGCCGGTGCGTTCGTGGAGGCCGAACATAAGGTTCATCACGTGGACAGCCTCGCCGGCTCCGCCTCTCATGCGGCAGTCGGCGGCCACACCGAGCGAGATCCGGCTGTCGGAAGGCTCGGGCACAGTCACCACCACCTTGTCGGTGCCGGCCACTTCGGAAACCCCGACTTTGTAGGGGACTACAAAAGAGAAATTGTGGTCGTCGTAGATGTCGTAGATTTCCATCAGATGCTCGCGGTTGACCGAGCAGTCGAACGAGATCTCCATCAGCGCGCTTCTTCGGGCATTCGATTTAGCCGGAGTAATGCTGACCGAACCGGAGAAGCTTTTCTGCACCTCGCGGAGGGCGCGTTCGATTTCGGCCTCGGTTTCCTCGATGCCATGCTTGTCGAGGATGCCGTCGGGCACCGAGACGCTGATGTCGATGTCGCCCGAGAGGATAAGGTTGAGGGCGAGGGGGAAGAGGGCCACGAGCGCCATAGAGGCGAGCGGGGCGGGAAGGAATGCCGCCGTAGCGCCGCGCACGAGCAGCTTGCGGTTGATTTCCGGAAGACCGTAGACGACTCCGGCCGCATCCATGTCGACATCCTTCACCGGGTCGAGGCAGATGATTCTGAGGTCGGGGCGAATATGGCGCAGGCGGCTGAAATCGGCCGTCGATATGGCGTTGTCGCATACGAACACCACGTCGGCCCGGGAGAAATCTACGGCGTTGCTGAACGCCAGCGAAGTCTCGCCGATCAGGCCGTGATGGTGCCGGCAGACTTTGCGGCCGTCGAGCCCTTCGGCACGGGCGCCGATGAGCTCCACGTCGGGATGCATGGCGAGGATGCGGATAAGTTCTCCGGCGTCGTCGCTCTGCGCTCCCAGTATGATGGTTTTAATCATTTCTGTTTTTTATAATTTCACAATCCCTTGCGACTGCCCCTAAAGAAGCAGCCAACTCAGATTCCGATAAAGGATCAGAATCTTTGCAAGATGCTCAGTAAACGGGTATCTTTCTGTCGAGCGGCAGCACTTTGGCAAGCACCGCACGGGCCTGATTGTGGGAAACTCCCTCGCGGATCACGGCAAGGATCGTGTTGCTTCCCGGAATGGTTCCCAGGATTTCAGGCGAGTTGCTCATGTCGATATCGTAGGCGATACCGGCCGCATATCCGTTGCGGGTCTTGATCACAGCGATGTTGCCGGAGAATTCCAGCGAAATGAAGCCGCTGGCATAGTTGGCGTGGGCTTGGACCTGGCCGCTGGCGAGAAGTTTGTCGCGAAGCGAATTGCCGTCGGGCAGAATATACATGTAGGTGCCCCGGTCGGTCGGCACTTTTGTTGTCTTGAGCATTTTGAGGTCGCGGCTCAGGGTGGCCTGCGTCACGTCGAAACCATGTTTCTTCAGTTCGACGGCCAGCTCTTCCTGGCTTCCGATGCAGTTGTTCTTGATGAGTTCCACCATCAGCTCAACTCTTTGCTTCCTATTTTTCATGATGGTATTTTGATTTCGTTTATAAGTCTTTGTTAATTTTAGCTATCAGTTTCCCTGATTTGAGCAGGGATGAAGAGAGTCAGAAGGGGAGATCCGTGTCGCCGGGATTTTCTTCGGCCGCTTTTTCAAGGCGGTCGATCTCGGCCTTGATCTTGGCCGCTCTCTCATAGTTTTCCTCTCCGGCAGCCTTTTCCATCTCCTCATAAAGGTCGTCGAGACTGAGGAAACTCAGTTCGTCGTCTTCCTCCGGCTCTGGCCGGCGGCTTTTCTTAACCTTTCTTGTGGCTTTGATCCCGATTTCGGGGGCTTTTGAGTCGTCGGGTTCGAAGCCGGCTTCGGTGAGCACCTTGGGAGTGGTATAGATCGGGGCGCCGACGCGGATGGCGAGGGCGATGGCGTCGGATGAGCGGGAATCTACGATATGCGTCCGGCTGCCGTCGCTGAGCACCAGTTCGGCGGCGAACACTCCGGAGTCAAGACGGTAGATCACGATTTCGCGCAGTGTGATTCCGAACTCGGAGAGAATGCTGGCCATAAGGTCGTGGGTGAGAGGCCGGGGCGTCCTCACTTCCTGAAGCTTGCATTCGATGGCCTGCGCTTCAGAATAGCCGATGATAATCGGTATTCTACGCGTGCCTCCGGCCTGCTGCAGAATCACGGCATAGACGCCTGATTCAATCTGATTATAGGTTATGCCTATGAGTTCGAGTCTTATCTTGTCCATCTTTATTTGTCGTGAGTGTCTGTTTGCTCTGTCTTGTGGTTGCGGCGGTTTTTATGGGGGAGGGAAATCATCCCCGAACCGAGACAAATCTTGCGGTCGGGAGTATATATGATCACATACTGTCCCGGGGCAATACCTTGCACATCTTTTTCGGAGCGGACCATGCATCCGTTGCCGGAGCGAGTGATTTCGCCGTCGAAAAATTCCGGGGTGTGACGCGTTTTGAACGCAATCTTTATTGTATCTTCGCCGCTTTCGAACGGGTCGGCGGTGATCCAGTGGATTTCCTCTACTGCTATGTCGCGGCCATACTGCCGGCGGGTGTCATAGCCGTTGGAAACGTAGACGACATTGTCGCGGGTGTTCTTTTTGACCACAAACCAGGGGCCGCCGCTTAGACCGAGTCCCTTGCGCTGCCCGATTGTATAGAACCAATAGCCGCGGTGCTCGCCGATTTTCCGTCCGGTCTCGATTTCGATCACCGGTCCGGGGCGGGTGCCGAGATGGCGCTCGATGAAATCGGCATAGTTGATCTTCCCCAAGAAGCAAATTCCCTGGGAATCCTTGCGCGAGGCGTTGGGAAGTGCGGCTTCGGCAGCGATCCTTCTGACTTCGCTCTTCGGAAGATCGCCGAGGGGGAACATCAGATGGCTCAGCTGGGCGTAAGAAATCTGGGCGAGGAAGTCGGTCTGGTCTTTCACCGGGTCGGCGGCGGTGCCGAGCCAGTATTTGCCGTCGCGTTCGATCACCGAAGCGTAATGGCCTGTGGCCGTCTTGTCGAAATCCTTTCCCCAGCGCTCTTCGAAATAGCCGAATTTCACCAGCTTGTTGCACATCATGTCAGGATGGGGGGTGAGTCCCTCCTTCACGGCGCGCAGCGTATAGGCCATCACCGAGTCCCAGTATTCCTCGTGAAGCGACACCACCTTGAGCGGCAGGTCATACTTGCGCGCTATCAGAGTGCACATTTCAATATCTTCGTCGGCCGAGCAGTCGCCCTCGCCGTTGTCGTTGCCTATCCTTATGTAGAAAAGATGCAGGTCGTGACCCTGCTTTTTCAACAGGTCGACCACAACGGCGCTGTCAACTCCGCCCGACACGAGAACCGCAATCTTCATATCCTTTTTCTTTCTTTTTCTCTTTACACCTCCTCGAGCTCCGATTCGCTCTTGTCGTCGGTGTGGATAATATGGAGCGACAGGAAATAGTCGCATGAGATCTTGCCCGGGCCAACGAGGAGAATGAAGAAGTATATTCCGATGAACATCACCGGGAGATGGCCGACTTCGTCCCAGCTGATCATATAGGGAGCCTCAGTCGAGACGGAGAGGAGATAATGCTCGGCAAACATCATGGCGATCATCGGAATCGCCGCCATGAAGCGGGTGCAGAATCCGATCATGATGAAAAACGAGCAGAATATCTCGATGAAAATCATCAGGCTCAGGGTGAGCTGCGAGCTCATCTCAAGCACCGAAGGGAATGTCGGCACTATTTCATGAAATGTCATCCACTGGCGCACGCCGAATTGCATCAGCATCACGCCGACAAACATCCGCAGAAAGAGTCGTCCGAGATTGGTATAGGAATATCCGGTGGTCCAGATATAGAGTTTTTTCAGTAGTCCTAACATGGCATCCGGGTTTGGTGATAAGGAGAAAGAGTTATTGCTGTTGGCCGGTGGCGATGATTCCGGCGGCGCTCATCGCCGTTTCGACAGAAATGTTTTTGAGCGCCACTTTCCCTTCGCGGTCGATCACGTAGATGCTCGGGGTGGAACGCAGGTCGTAGAGGTCGCCGACCTCATCCGAGGCGCCGACATGCCATTTCGAAGGATAACCGGAAAGTTTTGTCTGCCAGCCCTCTTCGGGATCGACATAGATGAAGAGCACGTTGACGAGGCCGCGGTCGATAAGCGAATTGAATTTAACGTCGGTGTCCATGCGGAGCTTCGCAGAGCGGCATTCATCGCAATCGGGGTCGCCGAATTCGATCACGGTAATCACTCCGTTGGGAACGAAGCGGGATGTCTTGCCGTCGGGAGTCTGATAGTCGAAAGCAGGCGGAACGGCACCGTTTTTCGTGTTCTGAAGCAGAGTGGCCTGACGCTGATAGCGGGCTTTGCGCTCCTTCTTGATTTTTTTATTTTTCAGGAGCGGGTCGATAAATTTAAGATAGAGATCGTCGCTCCACATTTCCGACCTCGGGCCATAGAGATTCTCTTCGGCGGCCTTGGCAAACTGCAGGCAGAGCACCTGATTGCCCGCAATACCGGCAATCAGTTTGTTGATTGATTTTTCAGCCGCTTCCGGAGAGCAGAATTGCAGAGGAGTCATATAGACCGACATGGCATGGTTGAGCGCATTCTGGTCGAAAGTCTTCTTGGTCTTGAAGTCGAGCTGATCCCAGAAATGCTCCACAAGATAATCCGATTTGTCCTGAAACGAAGTGATTGAATCAGGCGCCACCGGATATTCGAAAATGGGCTGGATCACAATCTGTTGAGCCGAAGCCGCATCTTGGGCCATGGCTGCGGGAGCCGTTGCCAGCAGAGCCGCTGATATGATCAAATTGATTCTTTTGTTCATTTTTATTCTTTTACAAGCGGTTCGATCCCACGGCTCCAGGCCCTGTAGCCGGCTCCGTTGAGATGAAGGCCGTCGTTGGTGTATTCTTTTTTGAGTTTTCCTGTGCCGTCTTCAAGAAATGGCCAGAGGTCGACGTAGGTGGCGCCGTTTTCCAAAGCGATAGTGCGTATGCGGCTGTTGAGCGCCACAATATCCTTCTCCTTGCCGATAAGGTTTTTATAGCGGCGGAAGGTGTTGTTGACAGGCATGATGCTCTGCACGTAGAGTTTGGTTTCGGGCGACTGCTCCCTGATTTTCTTCACGAGGCGTTCGTAGCGCTCGGCCAGGCGTTCGACCGAGATGTGATGGCTCACGTCGTTGATGCCTATGAGCAGGAAGATTTTGGCCGGTTTCCCTTTTGTCACCTGAGTGAGCCGTTTTTCCACTCCGGTGATTACGTCGGAACTGATTCCCCGGTTGAGAATGTTGGGCATTCCGAAGAGCTCGTTGAATTCCCCTCCGTCGGTGATGGAGTTGCCGAGGAAGACGATGTCGGTGGATTTCACCGGCAGAATGCTGTATAGGCTCGTTTTGCGGTCCCAGTATTCATCGGCATCTATCGGAAGAGCAACCAGGGATAGCGCCGTTCCGATTAATGTCGCCGCAAAGGGGAGACGGCATATTGTAGATTTCAAAGCTTTTGCGAAATTCATGATTTATGATATTTAAGGAGACCATCCATGGGGCATTTGGTGATATTTCCTACGCTGAACCCCTCCTTTTCCGCCGCCGCCCTGAGCATGGCGGAAAGATGGAAGGCTATGCTGCCAGTGAAGTTCACGGGAAGTTTGTGAGCATCTCGATATGGGGCGAGGTTGCGACGGAAGAATTTTGAAAACTCTTCCTCAACCATCCCGACGATATATTCATCTTCGCGGTTTTCGCCGATAAATTCGGCAAAGCGGGCGATATATTTCCCCGGTCGGTTGCCGCGATAGACGTTTTCAAGCACATCGGGCATCGAGAGGGAGTATCTGTCGAAAAATTTGCTGCGGAGATTTTCCGGCATTACTCTTTTGAAGGCATCGGAGAGGAGGCGTTTGCCGAAAGCTGTGCCGCTTCCTTCATCGCCGAGGATAAAACCGAGGGGCGGAATATTGTCGGTGATGTTTTTGCCGTCGTAAAGGCAGGAGTTGGAACCTGTGCCGAGAATGCATGCGATTCCGGGGCGGTCTCCGCAAAGCGACCGGGCCGCACCGAGCAGGTCGCTGCAGACTTCCGCGTTTTTCGGCCCTATGACGGAGGCTGCAGACTCCCGGATATTGTCGCAGGCCTTTTGGGTGGCGCAACCGGCGCCGTAATAATACAGGGTGTCGATATCTGCATCGGCCGGGAGATGGCTCAATACATCGGCCATCACTTTGTCGAGCATAACGCGGCTTGCCAGAAGGGCGTTAATCCCCTCTGAGCGAAACAGGAGCGTGTCGCCCAAGGTGCGGTCGACATACGCCCAGTCGGTCTTTGTGCTGCCGGCGTCGGCTATCAATAGCTTCATTTTGCAAATTTAATGAATTATAATTATTTATGCAAAAAATAAGCGTAAAAAATAAGAGCGCGAATCCCGGGTGGGATCCGCGCCTTATCACATGAGATTATAGTTTTAATGCAAGATTGGAATATCTGCCTGTTAAGTTTAGAAGTATCTGTAACCGTAAGCACCGACCACGTGGGTAAGCATCGGGCACATTTCCGTGCGGAAGTCTACGAGCATATCGTTGTTGGTTACGATGACGGTGCGCAGGTTCGGGTCGTTGGAGACGTCGAGAGTCGACAGCTGGTTGTTGGCCACATTAAGTCTCTGCAGGAAGGAGAGGTTGCTGAGCGTCAGTGTCGTCAGGTCGTTCCATTCGAGGTTGACGAAAGCGAGCTGATTGGCTGTGCCGCTGATGTTGAACGCAGTCAGGTCGTTATAGGGAGCCCAGACTTCGTTGATGGCGGGACAGTTGTTGATAGCGAGCTGCTGCATGTGGTTGTCGCTGCAGAAGAGGGTTGTGAGAGAGGGGAGGTTCTGCACGTAGAGGTTGAGGATATGGTTGTTTCCTACGTTGAGGTTCTGGAGTTTTACGAGACCTTCGAGCATGATGCCTGAAAGTTCGTTGAACTGGGCGTAGAGGTTCTTGAGGCTCTGGCAGCCGCCGACCTTAAGTTCCTGAAGACGGTTGTTTGTGGCGTTGAGGGTTTCAAGATTGAATGCGTTGGTCACGTCGAGAGCTTCGAAATAGTTGCTCGAGATGTCGAGTTTCTTCAGGAAGGGAACAGCACCGACGTTGAGGTCGCTGAGCATGTTGCGGTCGAGGCGGAGCACCTGGAGTTGCGGGCAAGCCGAAACAGCGAAACTGTTGATGGCGTTGTGGCCTGCGTCAACCTCTACAAGAGCAGGATTGTTGGCGATGGTCAGCGCCGAAATCTTATTGTGGGAAACGTTGATCTTTGTCAGCGCGGGGAATCCGGAGAGATTCAGTGTGCCGGCGAGCTTCTTTCCGCCCCAGTCGATTTCGACGATGCGGCCGTTTTCAATCTTCACGCCGTGGGCGGCTGTGATATTGTTGCCGACGATGCCGAGGGCGGCGGCGTTGCTCTTTCCCTCTTGCGATGTCTGCTGAAGGAAAGCTCCGAGGTTCTTGGCCTCGCTCTTGTTGAGCGACTGGGCCATCGTGCTGGAGATGCCCAAAAGGGCGGCCGTTATTAGTAATGCATATCTTTTCATAACTCTTAATGTTTAGTGTGTTTTATAATGTTTTGATGTCTTAATTTTAATTGGAAGCTTTTCTGAGACCGCTACATTGAGAAGCCGTTTCTCATTCGCTTCAATATTTTAACATCCCAGACGCAAGAAAGTTTGTAATAATATTTTTTCAGCCAATAATTGGCAAAAAAGTAAAGGTTTGAGCCAAGAATGAAGTCCTGAGTCTCTACTTCAATCAACCTTTTCACAAAGTCGTTGTTGAAAAGGTAAAGGGCGATTCCTATGGAGGGATGAGTCCGATCGCATTTAATAAGTTACAATAGAATCGAGCAGTTATGGTGATCTCAGTCTTCAAGGCCGTATTGATAATAGTGATCCTCGGGGTGATGGTTCTCATCTTGTTGGGGATCAATCATCTTTTTGCGGGGAATTTTGATGCCGATGAAGATGATGCGGCCGAACTGCGCAAAGATCTCGACGAGCGCAAGGATGTGATCTCCGACCAGAGCGTGTTTCATGATCTGGTGAAAGACAGCTCGAAATCAAAGCGCCGGACTACCGGCGGATTCTCGGTCAAGGCACATTAACCCCCGGAAATTATTAGATATAACCCAAAGAATTCAAGCCCTCTGAAAATGAAAACTTTTCAGAGGGCTTGAATTATATCTGAATATTCTTTCCGAGTGGATGTCAGACGTTGGCGTTGAGAGTGGGGGTAAGGGGTTCGTCGGCGCAAAGCACGGCCAGAAGATTGCCGACCATCGAGGCACGCTGCTCATTGGAGAGTTTGACGATGTTGCGGCTTTCGAGGTTGGTGAGGGCCATTTCTACCATGGAGACGGCGCCTTCGACGATTTTCTCGCGGGCGGTGATGATGGCAGATGCCTGCTGGCGGCGGAGCATGACGGCTGCGATTTCCGGAGCGTAGGCGAGGTAGTTGAGGCGTGCTTCCACAACTTCCATGCCGGCTATTGCCAGGCGTTCGTTGATTTTCTTTTCAAGCAGGTCGCTGATCTCCGGACCGCTGTCGCGAAGCGTCAGCTCGTCGGCGTCGCCTCCGTCGGTGCTGTCGTAGGCAAAATTGCCGGTCACTTCGCGAAGGGCCGCGTCGCTCTGGATGCTCACGAAGTTGGAGAGCGCCGCATTGTTGATTCCGCCGTTGGCCCCGAGGCTCTGCGAGTCGAGATCGAACACCACTTTATAAGTATCTTTGATTTTCCACACGAGCACCATGCCGATCAGGACCGGATTTCCGATCTTGTCGTTGACCTTGATGGGCTCGATGTCCATGTTGCGGATGCGAAGTGAGAGCTTCTTGCGGCTGATGAAAGGATTGGCCCAGTAGAAACCAACCTTCTTGCAGGTGCCTTTATATTTGCCGAAGAAGATCATGACGCGGGCCATGTTCGGCTCCTGCACGAAAAAGCCGCACAAGCCGATGACAAACCAGAAAGCACCGACAAGAGCTAAAACGGCCGCCAAGGCAGGACTGTCCGTGCTCGTCGAAGCGACTCCGAAAATCAGACAGCCCAAAACTGCGATATATATGATCAAAAAGAGAAATCCATTGACTGTCAGCCCTTTGTAGTCGTATTCATTCATAATGTTTAGTTTTGATTACTAATAAGTATATTCTGAAATGGTTACATATCCGCCCCGGGTCATGAAGCCGAAGAGGGGAGAAGTTTCTCCATGATCCAGCTGAACAGGAGCGGGGCGCCGATGATCAGCACGCAAAGCATCACGGTGGTGGAGTTTTCCGAATCTTTCGGCACTCTCAGAGTTTTCGATGCCTTGAAAATGAGATAGATGGTCCATAAGGGGAGGAACACTATCACCGGGCTTATCATCGGGAGCAGGTTGAGGAATATTTTGAAGAGGGCGAGAGTCGACATGCAGATCATCACGAATTCTTTGCCGAAATTGGTTTTAAGCACTCCGCGCGATTGTTTCGGGAGGATTAATTCCGAGAGGAGAATCGAGACAAAATATCCGAAGAAGAAAGAGATGAAGCAGGTGACGGCGCGGACCACTGCATTGTTGAGCGTCGGGTCGATACCGTTCCAAAGGATGGCGAATTCGGAAATGGCTGTCAGTGCCAGAATTGGGTAGAAGCATTTCGAGGCCACGGTTTCAGTAGCCAGACGGGCGCGTTTCAACGCTTTCCAACCCTCCACGGGATTGAACATGATGCGGAACATGAAACCCGTGACCCAAGGCTTTTTGGCGGGAACTTCAGTGCTGGCGGCCATGTTGACGCCCTCGTTATAGGGGACGTCGTCTTCCTCCTCCTCATCGCCGGAGTCGTTCTCCTCCTCCTCGAGGTTGTCATGCCGGCAGGGATCGTTATTGTTGGTGTCATCGCTGTCGTCGGGAAGCCGATAGAGTGAATCGTTGTCGTCGTCGGGCAGCTGATATAAAGGTTTTTCCATCGAATGAACTTAGGGATAGTCTTAGGATAGTAAATTAGCGCTTGCTTTTAGTTAACTCAATTTTCGGGCATCTTATTGCGGGAGGCAGGAATGAAAGGGATGAAAAAATCCCTGCGGCGTGACTGCCGCAGGGATTCCGGATATTGTCAGATTCAGATTACTCCGCACGGTCCTCGTTGAGCAGGCGTATCATTTCGATCGCGCTCTTGGGGATGCGTGTGCCGGGGCCGAAGATGGCGGCGACACCGGCTTTGTAGAGGAAGTCATAGTCCTGGGCGGGGATAACGCCGCCTGCAGTCACCATGATGTCCTCGCGGCCGAGTTTCTTGAGCTCTGCGATCACCTGAGGGATGAGAGTCTTGTGGCCGGCGGCCAGAGAGGAGACGCCGAGGATATGGACGTCGTTTTCCAC
>SAMEA3663118__coassemble_471_pt1 | contig 12919 bp, 11 predicted proteins | sample SAMEA3663118__metabat2_high_PE_005 | metagenome-assembled genome bin SAMEA3663118 (sample SAMEA3663118) | pig gut metagenome | biome: pig gut; feature: pig-associated habitat; material: faeces | place: Denmark | collected 2012 | reverse complement strand
GCTGCGGCTGACCGTAAGGCTGCTGAGGCTGGCCGTAAGGCTGCTGCGGCTGGCCGTAAGGCTGTTGCGGAACTGCCTGGATTATTGTTTCTTCGAATATATCCTGAAGTTCGGGGAGCTCCGAAGCCGGAACCCATCCCTCGAGGCCTTCACGCCACACGTAGGTGTCTTTTTCCACGCCGCGGGCTTTCAGATGCTCCTTGGGAAACGGGCCGGCCTGCTGGCCTTCCGATATGATAAAATACATTGTTGCCATAATTCTTTGAGCTGTTGCTTGTTATAATTTCTGTTTATTCCCTTTTATTCCCTTTTATTGCGGATCCTGGCCCACTTTCGTCTTGATCAGAAAATGGTCGCCGGTCTGCTTCACGATCTCCTCGTAATAACGCTTGTCATATCCGGGGAATTCGGGATAAACGGGGATTCCGTCTTCCGAGAAGATGAAGTTTCCGTCGGCGTCGGTTTTCTTCCGGTTGCCGTCCATGAATTTCACGAAGAGATAGCCGGCGAGGTCGCGGTAGCTGTCGGTGGCTTTGCGGGCAATGTCGGCGCCCTCCTTGTTGACGCTGTCGCGGTAAGCCTCGAGATTTCCGGCGTTGACAAGAGCGGCGAGTTCGGCGTCGCGGGCCGCGCGGCTCTCGTGGAAGCCCTTCTCAAGGCCTCCCTGCACGCGGCGGATGTCGGGAATCATCTGGTCGTAACGGTTATAGGCCTGGTTGGCCACGAGGTTGTTGACCCAGAAATTGGAATCGAGCGAAAGGGTGTTGATATTTCCGTCGCCCACCTCGGCGGGGACTTCGGTCATGCCGCAGTAGAAGGGCATGTAGACGGTAGTGTTGGTGTCGTCGGTGCCAAACCAGAAGAGACCGCCCACGGGGTCGGGGAGCCAGTCGCGGCTCTGGCTCACATAGCTCCAGCCGGTCTGCTGGGTGGCTATGGCGCGTTCGTGGCAATATTTCTTGCCGTCGACCTCATATTCCATCGGGCGCCAGCGATAAGGCACATGGTAGGGACCGGCCCCTATGTCGGAAGTCATCTCGTAGGGGGTGTCCTGGAAAAGGTCGCGCATAGCCTCCTGCATGTCGGCTGCCGTGAGCTTTCTGTCGGGCACGATATAGAGAGGCATCGGGTCGTTGTTGTCATAGTTGACCCAGCCGAAATATTTGTCGGCGTCCTTGTTGAACCGGCGGAAGAAGGTCCATACGCGGCCGTCGCAGCCGCGGCGGGTTCCGGCGTCATGCTCGCCATAGGCGTCGGCAAATGAGAAGTCGGCGTCTTTGCCGCTGAAATATCCCCGCTTGCGGGCGAAGGAGATGGCATCTTTCGACATCATCACGTTCTTTTTGTCCTTAAGGTCAACCTGTCGGATGCGCGGTTCGTTGGCATGGCCGGAGATGGCGTTGTCGGGAATGCGGACAGCAACCCAAACGGCACCCTTCTCGGCCCCTTTCCCGATCATCTCGAGCACCCAGACCTCCTTTTTGTCGGCGATGGTGAATGATTCGCCGCTCGAAGCGTAGCCATGCTTTGCCACGAGGTCGGTCATAGTCTTAATCGCCTCGCGGGCCGTCTTGCAGCGCTCCAGGGCGATATAGATCAGTGAGCCGTAGTCGATCACGGCCTGCCCGGTGGTGTCGGCGAGTTCGGGGCGTCCTCCCCAAGTCGACTCTCCGATGGCGAGCTGATGCTCGTTCATGTTGCCGACGACATTATAGGTTTCCGGAGCCTCGGGGATCTCGCCGAGATATTTGTTGGTGTCCCATTCGTAGACCTTGCGCATCGTGCCGGGGGCGTGCTTTCCGGCCGCCGAATGATGGAGCGCGCCGTAAAGGTTGTGGGAGTCAGCCGAATAGCTCATCATCACCGATCCGTCGGCGGTGGCTCCTTTTGCGGCTATGAGGTTGGTGCAGGCGAGCGCGTCGGCGCCCGAAAGGAGCATGGCGATCGCCGCACTGAGGATAGTCGTTTTCTTCATTTGTAGAAATTTATCGTTTGCATCCGCAAATATACTAAAAATTTTGGAAATCACACGCGATGGGCCTCGTCGGCATAGTCGAAAAGAGGAGAGTCGCTCCCCGAATCGCTCCAGGCGCTGACATGAAAGCTCGCGCGGCGCTCCTTGAGTTCGGGATAAGCCTCCTCGAGGCGGCACACCTTTTCGGCGCCGTAGCAATTGGGGGTGGCGAAGCGCCCTGTGATAAGCCCCGATTTGCCGACCTCGGCCTCGGTGGCTATCACCCGGTCCACATCGTTGCGAGCGGCCCACGGGCGGATCCAGTTCCCCACGCTCGCCGACAGGACCACCACAGTTTCCCCTCTATCGGCCGCCCTCCTCATCTCGGCCAACACGTCGGGGCGAAGCATGCCGTCGACCTTCTCCGCAAACCCGCGTCCCAACTCGTCAAACCGGCTCAGGCTCATCCCCCCGAATGCCCGGGAAAAGAGCGCCTGCTTCGCTTCGCTGTTGCTTATCCGCCCGAGTTTCCACGCCGCGATCTTCGGCAGCGTCTTCAACACCGCCGACAGAAAGCCGCACGTGCCCCGCGCATAGCGGATGAACTCCCCGAGGGAGTCGCGGCTTGTGAGAGTGCCGTCGAAGTCGAACACCGCCAGCCTCCTCTGAGGTGATTCTTTATCTCTGTTTTTATCGTTGCTGTTCTCCATATTATCTTTTTAACAACTCTTGCCGCCCGATTATTTCATTATCTCCCATCAATTGAACCTTTTTAATGTTTCAAACCTTTTATATTTACATACATTTACAACACACATACTATGAAAAAAATAACACTACTGCTTCTCTGTTTCCTATCTGCGCTCGTCGCCCTTGCGCAGAGCAACGGAGATTTTTATGTCGACATGCTCCGGAACAATGTCAAATACGACATGGACTGGGATGCATCAAAAGGTTGCTACACCGTGAAAGTTTCCCAACTCGAGGGGGATTTCAAGATCTATTCCAAGGATTATGTCCCGGGCCAGAACAATCAGGACCATCTGATCTATGGTTCGGCCGACGGCTTCAACGGAGTCTATGTCGGATATGACAAGAATCTTTCCAACCCCGGCAACAACCTCTGCATCGAAGGGGGCGGAATCCTTTACAACGCCGTTCTGGAATTCTATCCCGGAAATCCGGCAATCTTCAAAATCACCGAAGGCACGAAGGAACCGCCGGCTGCCACCGATCCCACCGTTTCTGTCAAGATCACAAGCGCCACTGGCGACGCCCCGACCGTCGGAACCATCAACTATGACATAAGCATGGCGAATATCGACTCTCCCGCAACCCTCATCTACGGCATATACGCTGTCTATGATTCGCAGAGCAAAAAGAACAACGTGGTCAACGTCACGACCGGTCAGCTCACAGGCAACACCCTCAAGCTCACCGACCTCGAGCCCGCCACCACAACTCCCGTCACCCTCTATGTCGTGACCCTTTACGACAACCAGACCCTTTCCAACAACACGGAAGGTTCAATCAAGACTCCGGCAATACCGATCCTGATCGGCCAGCTTGCCGAAGGATCATGGAAGCCGAACATCGGTGTGGAATATTCGTCGGTGTCCGACGACGGCATGGTCTATACATATTATCCGACATTCGTGGAGAATGGCGAATTCAGTTTCGTCTCCAAACTCGGCAATAACGACAGCGACTGGACCACTGTCAACAGCGCCGACCGCTATGCCCCCGGCAGCCAGAGGAAACCGGCTCCCGATTCCGAATGGACAGATTACAATACTTACAGCGGAAGCACCACGAACTCATGGGTGCCCGAGAATTTCAATTCCGCATTCCGTTATCATGTAGACTTCGACTTCGCCACGAAGCAGATCAAGGTGACCGGATTCAACCTCACGGGAGTTGAAGATATTGAAGACTCGGCAATGCCGGCCTTAGTCGACGTCTATTCTGCAGCCGGAACGCTCATGCGCAGCAACGCTCCGCGCGAATCCGCCCTGCAGGATCTTCCGGCCGGACTCTATATCGCCGGCGGAAAGAAATTTATCGTGAAATAACAGCCGGATCTATTCCGTAAAGAACATCAGGCGGCCGTTCCCTTTCGGGGAAGCGGCCGCCGGCGTTGCTGTATGATTTACAATGATGATAGAATCTGTCAGCGGCAGTAGATGATGATGATGAATGTGGCGAACCATAGAATGCAGCAGACCTGCGTGAACCGGTCTTTGTAGACAAGCGCCGTGGGCGAGCCGGAATCCTCCCTGACGTAGGCGATCTGAAGATAGCGGATCACAGCCCCGATCACGAAAAAGCTCGTGAGATAGACATATCCGGAGTCGAATCTCTCCTCCACTTCCGGAGTCAGAGTATAGCAGATATATGTGATCACTACGGTCGCAGCCAGCAGCGAAAGCACCTGGTTGATGAAGGTGATGTTATATCCGGCCACCGATTTCCGCGTCTTGTCGCCGCGTTCCATGCGGAGCACCTCGTCGCGGCGTTTGCCGAAGGCGATCAGGAGCGTGAGCAGAAACACCATCATCACCAGCCAGGGCGACACCCAGATCGAGCAGACCAGACCGCCGCAGACCACGCGGAGCACGAATCCCGCCGCCACGATCGCCACGTCGAGTATCGGTATATTCTTAAGCTTAAGCGTGTAGGCTACATTCAGAAGATAATAGGCCGCTACCACGGCGGCAGCCCACAGCATGTCGCCGAAAAAGCAGACGATCAGTAGGAAAGCCCCGGCAAGAAGCAGCACGCTCGCCGTGACGGCCAGCGGCTGACCGACCTTTCCCGACGCAATCGGACGCCGGCACTTCACCGGATGGGCCAGGTCGGAATCGCGGTCGGCTATATCGTTGAGGATATAGATCGAGCTCGCCGTCAGCGAAAACACTATAAAAGCCTCAAAGGCGCGAAGCAACGCATCGCCGTCGAGCAGATTGCCGCTGAACACCACCGGCAGGAAGCAGAACAGATTCTTCACCCACTGGTCGACCCTCAACAAACGCATCAATATCTTCATCTTCTCTATGATATCTTCAATTCATCTCTGAATTCATTCGGGAAATCAATCGCTAATTTAGCGAATAATCCGCAAACATCAATCACGCCCCGAGATATTTTTGTCAATCGGGCAAACGGTTCCGGCGCGGCGGCATGATGCAGGTCCACAAGATTCCCACGTCGACCGCCTGATTTATCAAGCGGTTCTGAGCTTGCACTCAGTCTATTGCGTGGATACGGGAATTGTGAACGTGTCAGGGGCGAGTTTTTCGAGAAATGATGGAGATAATCTTGAGAATATGGTCTATTTGGCCTTGCGACGCCATACAAAAGATATTTACTATTTCAACAACCAGTCGGGGGAATGTGATTTTATAGTGGCGCAGAACCTTAACCCCTCCATGGCAATCCAAGTGTGTCACGTACTTTCAGCTGAAAACCGGATCCGCGAAACAAAAGGTTTGCTTCTTGCAATGGAGGAGTTCAATATATCACGAGGTTTGATAATCACTACAGGGCAAGAAGATACAGTCATAGAGGCAGGAAAGAGGATAGAAATAATGCCCTTCGGCAAACTTGATAAGTGTATGTCTGATTTTTAGACCTGCTCGCGGGTTATCTCGACGGCGCGCCAGGGGTCTAAATCTTTGTGATTTAAAGACGAATGATGCGGTAATGATTTTTTATCGGTAATTACATCAACAGGTTGAGGGTTGAATATGCGGTCAAGCAGCTGAAGGAAAACAAATTGTTTACGATCGACCATATTGCCGAGACATCAGGTTTTAACAGCCGCAGCACGTTTTATCGCGCCATTCAGAACATCTACGGAATGACACCCTCGCAATATCTTGAAGTAATGAAAGAACAACCGTAAGGCCAGACTCGGGGCTTCCATTTGTGATCAGCGGTTAAAGGTCTTATAGGGAAAATAGGGGCGGGGGATGCGGGAAATAGAAAGATATGTGCTATCTTTGCGGGAACGTTCTTTTAATTTTTTTTGATTCGCTATGAAGAAGGAGGTTAACCCTTATATTCCGGAGGCCGACGCGCGGCAGTCGACGAGTCCGAGTTTCAACAGCAGGCAGATGATCGTCTGGCTCGGCGCGCTCGTGGCCGGTGTCATGCTCGGACTGCTCAAAGTCGGGGCAGTCGACGATACGGCCAACGTGATCGCCACCATCTATACCAGGCTCTTCCAGCTGCTGGCCGTGCCGACGATCGCCCTGGCTGTCATAACGACTCTCGCCTCCTTTGGCCGCGACAAGTCGACGGCAAGGATCTTCGGGAAGTCGCTGCAATACACTCTGCTGACCACTCTGGCGGCCGCCGCTGTGGGGGTGTCGCTATATGCGCTGGGCCGTCCGGGGAATCTCCCGCCGAGCCTTCTTGCCTCCGACACGGGAGCCGTGCCGGAAAATCTGCGCGACTTCTCGCTGGGAGAGCATTTCCTCTCTGTTATTCCAGACAATATCCTCAAGCCTCTGCTCGAAGGGAATGTGCTTTCGATTCTTCTGATAGCCTTTGCCGTGGGCTTCGCCATTTCGCGTATGCCGGAATCCGACGGCAAATCGGTGCTGAAAAAGGGGCTTGACGGCGCGCAGGAAGTGCTTTTCATCCTGATCCGCGGTCTGATCTGGGCTCTCCCTCTCGGCATCGTGGCCTTCGCCGAACAGCTTACCGCCCAGGCGTCGGGAGGCGTGATGCTCGACACGATCGGCAAATATGTGCTCGTGGTGGTCTGCGGCAACGTGGCCCAGATGATAATCGTTCTCCCGCTTTTCCTGATGGCTCGCGGACTGAATCCGCTCAAAGTCTTCAAGGCGATGTATCCGGCGGTGCTTATGGCTCTCTTCACGAAGAGTTCCGCCGCCACGCTCCCCGTCACGATGCAGAGCGCCGAGCTGCGTCTCGGAGTGAACCGCAGGATCTCGCGGTTTGTCCTTCCGCTCTGCACCACCATCAACATGAACGGCTGCGCCGCCTTTATCGCGGTGACCTCTCTGTTTGTGCTGCAGAACGGAGGAATGACAATCGACTTCGCGACGATGGCGATGTGGGTGCCGATCGCCGTGATCTCGGCCATAGGGAATGCCGGAGTGCCGATGGGTTGCTATTTCCTGACCCTCTCGCTTATGACCGGCATGGGGGCTCCCGTGGCAGTGATGGGAATCATCCTGCCGATTTACACCATCATCGACATGATAGAGACCGCCGAGAATGTCTGGTCAGACTCCTGCGTCTGCGCCATGACGGGCCGCGACCTGAAAGACCTCCCGGAGGAGTGACAACGTCAGATGAAAAGGTTGACGTTGGCGTTTTCGGCCCGGTTCATGTAGGTGGCGACTCCGCCTATGGTGACGTTGTCGAGCAGTTCCTCCTTGGTGATGCCCATCACATCCATCGACATCTGGCATGCGATGAACTCCACTCCGTTGTTGATTGCCATCTCGCGGAGCGTCTCAAGAGATTCGATGTTCTTCCGCTTCATGATATAGCGCATAATTTTTGACCCGGCGCCTCCCATGTTCATCTTCGAGAGTTTCAGCTTGCGCGATCCGGAGGGGAGCATCATGCCGAACATACGGCCGAAGAAATCCTTTTTCACCGGCGGCTTTTGATCCTTCTTTATGGCATTGAGTCCCCAGAAAGTAAAGAATATCGTAACCTTTTCTCCTGTGGCCGCAGCGCCGTTGGCCAAAACGAATGTGGCAAGCGCCCTGTCGAGATCGTCGCTGAAAAGGATGAAAGACTTTCCGCGTGGCGCCGAGGAGAGGAGATCGGGCTCGCCGCCAAGCGAATCGTCGGAGCAACTGTATAAAAGCATCATCGGCAAGAGTATCGCCAGGATGCGTAAGAAATATTTCATGCGCAGTATTATGGGGTTAAGATGACAAATTTGATGATTCTGACTCCAAAAAACATGTAAATATATGAATAATAATCTAAATATTCACGCTCCTGTGCCAATATTAGCAAAATTGCAAAGCGGATGATTTTGGCAATAAACCTCTTTTCGGGCGCGTTTTTCTTTAATAAAGAATGAAAGTCGTAACACTTGATACTGCTGATTTTAATGACGCTTGCGGGCGTTTGCTTCGTTGTGTAAAAAACAGGCGCATCAATTTCGATACGCTTGTTGGAATCGCTACCGGAGGCGATTACGTTGCGGCTGAATTTGATTTCCCCGAAACATTTTCTGTAAAAAAACAACGGCCTTCCACATCATCCAAGCAAGGAATTGTTGCCCGCATTCTTCCACACCTTCCGACGCCGCTGCTCGACCGACTCCGTATTCTGGAGGCCCGGTGGCTTGCGAGGAGCTATGGTAAGATCAATTCCGATTCGGTGGAACCGGCGATGCTTCCCGACGCTTTGCGCGAGCGGCTGCGGTCGGGAGCAGGAAAAAGTGTTCTTGTTGTAGACGATGCCGTAGACAGTGGCAACACTTTGCTCAGCGTGGTCAAAGGAATCCGCATAGCTGCTCCGGATGCAGAGGTTCACACCGCTGTGATGACGCAGACCTTCCCTAAACCCGTCATCGAGCCTGATGTGGCGCTTTGGAACGACGGTACGCTGATACGATTCCCGTGGTCGAAAGATGCCAAGCAAAAGTAAGTCTGATATGCAAAGCAAAAAGGTTATAATAATGGATCTTGACGGCACTTTGTCGAAAGTCAACACATTTACCCTTTTCGTGAAAGTGTTTTTTCGCATGTCTGCAGTCTCAAGGCTGAATTTGACCGGCATAGTGCTCGCACGCAAGCTCAGATTCATATCCCATGCCGGCGCAAAGCAAAGAATCGTATCACTTTTCAGACGAAAAGGTGACGGAGCGATTATTGAGAAAACTGTTGAAAAGATTGTGGCGAATATTCGTCATGATTTGCTGCGGATTGCGCTTGCTTCGGATCTGTCTGTACTTGCCACGGCGGCTCCTTCGCTTTATGCGCGGACTCTCGCCGAGAGACTCGGATTCGGCGATGTTGTCGCAACTCCTCCCGAGGGGCCTGAATGCCGTGGAGAGGGAAAGGTGGCCATGCTGCGCCGAATAGGTGTGGATTTCAGCGACAACGTAACAGTTTATACTGACCATCATGACGATTTGCCGCTGCTTGAAGTGAATTCGGGAGGAATAAATATACTTGTCAATCCTTCTGATGAAACGATTTCCAAAATTTCCGAATTAAGAAATCTTTCTGTCATGAAGATAAATGATTAAAATCTTATAAAATGAGAATATTGATAGTCGGAGCCGGAAAGATGGGCTCTTTTTTCTGCGACCTCCTTTCGTCGAATCATGACGTGGCCGTCTACGACGCCAATCCGCAGCGCCTCCTTTTCTCTTTCATGTGCAGGCGTTTCGAGAGCCTCGACGAGGTCGACGCCTTCGCCCCGGAGCTGATGATCAACTGCGTGACGCTCAAATATACGCTCGATTCTTTCCGCGAAGTCCTCCCGCATCTTCCGGCCGATTGCGTGATCAGCGACATTGCTTCGGTGAAAACCGAACTGCCCGATTTCTATGCTTCGGCCGGCCATCCTTTCGTGTCGACCCATCCGATGTTCGGCCCGACATTCGCCTCGCTCTCCAACCTCAGCCACGAGAACGCCATCATCATCTCCGAGGGTTATGAGATGGGAAAGGCGTTCTTCCGCGATCTCTACAACCGGCTCAGGCTGCATGTGGAGGAGTATACCTTCGCGGAGCATGACGAGACGATCGCCTATTCGCTGTCGGTGCCGTTTGCCTCGACGCTGGTGTTTGCCAGCTGCATGAAACCGCAGTCGGCCCCCGGCACTACTTTCAAGCGCCATAAGGCGATTGCCGACGGCCTGATGAGCGAAGATGATTATCTGCTGAGCGAAATCCTTTTCAATCCCCACACCTCGGCGCAGCTTGAGAAAATCAGATGCAAGCTCGCCGAACTGCGCGACATCGTCGACCGCCATGACTCGGAGGCGATGATGCGATTCCTCGACGACGTGCGCCGCCGCAACGCCGCCGGCGGAAAGTGATTTAGCAGACTGACTATCAGTCGGGCAAGTTATTTCGCACCCGGATTTGCCGCAGTGTAAGGGATAAGATTCAGGCCGAATTCAAAGCGGGTGGTGGCTTCGAGGATAGTCGGAAGCGCCGCAAGAAGCTGCTTTATCTGCGGGAGATATTGCGCCAGCGAAGGATCCTGCAGCAGCAAGGCTGCGATCAGCGCCTGCGCTTTCGGGTCGGCTGCGATTTCCTCAAAGATATCTTTCAGCACCGGTATCATCTCCTCCTGCCCGAGATAGAGCTGCATCGAGTCGTCGGCCGCAATTCGGAAATCCATCGGGAACCCTTCGGCGAGCATCGGTGAGAGTTTCAGCATCGTTTTCAGGGCAAGCTTCTGCAGATATTCTTTAAGCTCTTCGTTCCGGGCCGTGTCCGCTCCTGCTGCGCCGGCAAACTTCCTGACTTTCCCGAAGGGATGGTCGGGGATGTTCGGGTCGCGGTTGGTGTTGTTGAGGAGCACCACAGAGAGCACGTCGGCCGGATTGACATAAAGCCTGATCATCGAATCCCCCAGGGGGACATACTGAAGCATGCAAATCGGGGCGTGGGCGAACTGCGCCGCGCCGTTGGCCGTCTGCAGATAGGTGGCCACAAGGCAGCCGACGTCGCGGAAAGCGAGGGCCTGCAGACTGCTTGCCAAAGCCTGTGCCGGCGACATGTAGGCCGTGCCGTTGTAGACCGGGATCACCGGCAGCTGCAGCAGGAGCTGCATGAGGTCGCCGGCAGCGTCGGGATAGGGGAGCAGCTGCTCGAGTTGCGGCGGAAGTTCGGCCTCCCACACGCAATGGAACGGAGAGCTCTTCCAGCCTGCCCCTCCGGCGTTTTTCTCCAGCGGGGCCGGACGGTAAACCTTTCCGGCAAGACGCAGGTCTTTCAGTTTGACGCCTGTGAAATTGAACTCCATCAGCGAGTTGTCGACGCGGCCGCTATAGCTGTAGGTCACATAGTCGGTCTCTCCCGATCCGGAGAATGCATATCCCTTTCCCTTCGGCGAGAGTGCGGTCTTGATCTGCAGTTTCGGAGTGCCGGGGAGCACCCCGGGAGCCTCTATGGGCGGGATTCCCTTCAGGGCGTCGCCGAGTTGGGAGAGGTCGAAGGTGGAATAGAGGGTCATTGCGGCGTTTTCGCCGTCGGGAACAAGAGCCACCGATTTGCCCGACATAGGAGCCTCGTCGTAGGTCATCGAGAGGAGGGTCATGCCGGAATATGTTTTCCCCTCCAGAGCCTCCGGACGCGGATCGTCGTCGCTGCAGGCGCCGAGCGCGAGCAGCGGAAGGGCAAGGGCTGCAAGTATATGAGCTTTCATAGAAATTCAGATGGTTTGGCCGGGGCAGCCGGCCGGGTTTGAGAATGGCCGGGTTCAGAAAGAATAGTCCACGCAGGCGCGGGCTTCCTTGTAATCCTTTATGATGGCGGCAGCCGCCACGTGGGCCGGATGCTTGGCGTAGACTTCCACATCATGCATCGTCGGAACAACGGCTGTGAGCACGAGGTCCCAGTCTTCGTCGGGGTTCTCGTTGATGCCGACTTCCATCGACTCAAGCACGTCGATTTGTTCGGGAAGCATCAGAAGGGCTTCGGCAAACATGCCGGCCACCGTCTTGCGGACGTCGTGGGGTCCGCGGAGTTTGAAAGAGACTATGTGTTTTACCATTTTAAGCAAATATGAATGTCAGAGTTATTTAGAGTTACGATGACTGCGGAAAACCGGAGCGCGGTAACATAAAATGAAAAATATAAAAGGGACCTTATCGCGGAGGATAGGGCCCCTGTTTTTTTAACGCATTGCCGGCGGTTTTAGTTTTTGGGAGCGGGATAAAGGCGCTCGCGGGCGGCCGCCACCTTCTCGTCGTCGACATAATCGTCATAGTCCATCATCTTGTCGATGATTCCGTTGGGCGTCAGTTCGATTATGCGGTTGCAGACGGTCTGGATAAACTCGTGGTCGTGGCTCGACATCAGGATCACCCCCTTGAAGTTCTGGAGGGTGTTGTTGAAAGCCTGGATCGACTCGAGGTCGAGGTGGTTGGTCGGGGAGTCGAGCACCATCGTGTTGGCGTCGGCGAGCATCATGCGGGCGATCATGCAGCGGATTTTCTCGCCTCCGGAGAGCACGCTTGCCTTCTTGAGCACCTCCTCGCCGCTGAAGAGCATCTTGCCGAGGAATCCTTTGAGATAGATCTCCGACGAATCGTTGCTCCATTGGCAGAGCCAGTCGACCAGGTTGAGGTCGGTGTCGAAAAACGAGCTGTTGTCGAGGGGCAGATAAGCCTTTGTGATGGTCTGGCCCCATTCATATTCTCCGGCGTCGGCCTTGCGGTTGCCGTTGATGATCTCGAAGAGGGCGGTCATCGCTCTGGGGTCGCGGCTGAGGAAGGCCACCTTGTCTCCCTTTTCGATCTGGAAATTCACGTCGTCGAAGAGCACCTCTCCGTCGACCGTAGCCTTGAGCCCCTTGACTTCCAGAATCTTGTTGCCCACCTCGCGGTTGGGGGTGAAGATGATTCCCGGATATCGGCGCGAAGAGGGCTGGATCTCCTCCACGTTGAGTTTCTCGAGCATCTTCTTGCGGCTCGTGGTCTGCTTGCTCTTGGCCACGTTGGCGCTGAAGCGCTGGATAAACTCGAGGAGCTCCTTGCGCTTCTCCTCGGCCTTCTTGTTGGCCGCCTGCTGCTGGCGCAGGGCGAGCTGCGAGCTCTGATACCAGAAATCGTAGTTTCCGGCGAAGAGCGAGATCTTGTTATAGTCGATGTCGAGCGTGTGGGTGCTGACGGCGTTGAGGAAGTGGCGGTCGTGGCTGACGACGATGACGAGTCCTGTGTCCTCATAGTCGAGGATGAAGTTTTCCAGCCAGTTGATGGCCTCGATGTCGAGGTTGTTCGTCGGCT
>SAMEA3663118__coassemble_438_pt1 | contig 13404 bp, 10 predicted proteins | sample SAMEA3663118__metabat2_high_PE_005 | metagenome-assembled genome bin SAMEA3663118 (sample SAMEA3663118) | pig gut metagenome | biome: pig gut; feature: pig-associated habitat; material: faeces | place: Denmark | collected 2012 | reverse complement strand
GCGGCGCCGTTGGCCTTGAGCGAGGCCACAAGGGCATCCTGACGCCCGTATTGCGCCCGCAGATCGCTCTGCGCCTTCTCCTGCTGACGAAGTGCGTTGATCTGCATGGTCCGCGCCTGCGAGAGCTCCGTCTGACGGCGTTTTAAGTCGGTGACCTTGCCGCGTATGTCCTCGCTGCGGCGATCGCGCCAGGCGGCAAACTGACGCAGCGAACGGACCCTATGCATCGCCTCCCGGAAATTTCCCGATGAGAATATGAACGAAAGGGCGGATCTTCCCTGCCGCGTGGCCCGCATTTTCTTGACAGCACGCAGATATTCGGCTCTCATGCCTGCAAGCTGCGCCTCCGCCGCCGAGATCTGGCTTTGCAGACGCGAAATCTGTCCGCCGATGGCATCGGCCTTCGCCTTGGTCTCGCTTACACGTTTCTGCCCGACCTCGATGTCACCCTGAAGCTTGCCGAGCGCCGTGAGATTGCGGCTCACTGCCGCGTCGTTCTCCCGGATGCTCGCCTCAGTGCGCTGAATGTCGCGCTGAACTTCGTTCTGCTGACGCTGCACGTCGGCCGACGTCGTTTGCCCGCTTCCGGATGATTTCTTTCCCGAATGTTTACCCGATTTCCGCCCGCTCTTCTTCCCGGACTTTTTCCCCGACTGTTTGCCACTCTGCTTTTTGCCGCTTTTCGATGATGCTTTCTTCCCTTTCTTAGGGGAGGTCTGCTCGGAAGCGGTCGGAGCGCTCCCTTGCTTTCGCGCCGAGGCGTCGCCGGAATAGCCGACGGCCATCAGAAGCGCAAGCGTTATGGTAGTGATTATGGTGATGGGAGTTTTCATAAGTTCGGGATAGTTCTATAATAAAACGGAAATCGGGGCTGAAGACGCCCTAATGATCAGTCTTAACTGTCAGAGCGACTTGAAGAAGTCGGCGATGTCGAGGCGCGTGTAGCGTTGTGCCAGACGGATGGGAGTCATTCGTTTCCCTCCCCATTTCACGCTGGTGAAGTCGAGTTCGCCGCTGATAGTTTTCTTCTTATCCTTTAGGGCGAAGTTTATGTCGACACCCCCGTTGGAGTAATCGTAAAGCATCTCGAATCCGAATTTATGACGCAGCGATTCGATTTTCATCGATTCGGTCCGGCCGTTGCCTGCTGTGGTGAAGAGATAAGTCACGTCGACATCGTCATCTTTGTCGTTGACCGGGGTCACGCTCCAGCCTTCGTTCTCTCCCGGAAGGAGGTCTACCAGAGAGGCATTCTCCGCCGAAAGCTCGCCATGGCCGAACACCACGATTCTTGCAAGCAGGAAACTCTGGAGATCATCGAGGAAGTCGGGATAGAATTTGCGGAGTTTCTCGGTCGATTCCTGACAATAGGTCTTCTTCATCTTGTTGACGATGAGCAGGGAATCCTGCGTGAGCTGCAGTCGGGCCACCTCACCCACAAGCGGGGCGCGGGCGGAAATCTCGATGAGCGAGCCCTTTTCCATATACATTTTCACCGTCGGCGAGAGGGGAAGTTTCTCCTGACGGAGCTTGCCGCTGAATTCGACGTTGTTCCAGCCGACATATCCGCGCAGAATAGTGGTAAGGGCTTCATTCTCCACCCCTTCTGCAGATCTCTTTTTCCCTTTGGCGGAGACGCCTGCAGCCATGGCGACAATCATCAGCGCCACCGTCAATAATCTAAATATGCTGTTTCTTTTCATTTTCATTCCGTTTATTCAGAAATTTCCTCCACCACCACTATCTCTCCATTTTCTCCATTTTCTCCTTCGGCATCGTCTGCTTTCTTATCCTTCTCTTCCGCTTTCTCTGCTTCCGGCTTTTCAGGTTCGGGCTGGGTGGCGGCGAGTTGGCGTGCTTTCTTCAGCTTCTCAACGAGGGTTGCATGGACCTCTTTCCCCTTCTCGGTCAGTTCGGCGCCGGCGTGAAGGTCAAGTCCTTTCTGATAGGCGTCGGCCGCCTCGTGGCCCCGGTTGGCGGCCATCAGCATGTCGCCGTAATGCTCGTAAAGGTCTTCCGACTCCGTGGAATTCTCCACCGACCCGTCAATCCCCTTCTTCTGATATTCGATAGCTTCGTCGAGACGTCCTTTCTTGAAGAGGATCCAGGCGTAGGTGTCGATATATGTGGGATTCGTTTTCTGATCTGTCTTCATCACCTCTTCCGCGAGACGGAGCGCCTTGTCGAGGTCGCCCCCGTCGGTGACGATAAAATAGGCGTAGTTGTTTTTCGCCAGCACATTGTCGGGGTTGAGCGTCAGGGCGTTGTCATAAGCGAGATAACTGCTGTCGGATACTTCGGCAGTGTGGTAGGAGTCGCCGAGCATGGTGAAAATGTCCGACATCCGCTCAAGCTCGTCGAGCGTGATGTTGCGGCGCAGCGAGCCGAGGTCGATCAGGGTGTCGGGATTAACCGTGGAGTCGATCTCATGGATCATCTGCCGGTAGGTGTCGTAGGCAAGCGAATAGCGCTTCGCGTTCATGGCGACAGCGGCATAATAGAGGCGCATCGAAGCGTCGGGAGCGATATGCTTCGCCGCGCGGCCGAAGGTTTTCAACGCCTCCTCCGGGCGGTCGTCGGCCACCTGATAAGACATCAGCTGGGTCCAGTAAGACTTGTTGTCGTTGTCAAGGTCTATGGCATAGCCGATTTCCTCCTCGGCCTCTTTGAAATTCCCTTTCGCAGCCGAATATCTGGCAGAGAGGTCGAGAATCCCTTCGTTATGGGGATACTGCTTGCGGAGCACGTTGAAGAGGGTGTCGCCACGGCTCGTGTCGCTTTCGTCGTCGATAAGTTTCTGGAGATATTGCGAAAGAATGTTTGTCTTCTCGGCTACATCGAGGTCTTCGACGCCGAGCACCTGATAAATCTTCTCGTCATAGCGCACGGAGTCGCCGGCGGCGAGATACGCTTCAGCGAGAGCGATTTTGGGAGCAGATGCATCGGGGTCGATCTTTTCGGCTGCGAGATAGCAGAGCAGGGCGGAATCTTTCTTGTTGATAATGTCATAGAACGCCCCCTTGAGCATCACGCAGTAAGAATCGCGGGGATATTTCACAATCAGGCTGTCGGCCTGGCGCTTGGCGGCGAGGGTGTCGCCGGCGGCCATATAATACGACATCTTCCGGGTTGTCACGTTGGGATAGAAGCCCTCGATGCGTTCGTAGCGGCCGAGCACGTCGGCGGCGCGGGTGAATTCCCCGGCGCGGGCATAGACCTCGGCAAGCTGCACGAGCAGGTCGGTCTGCTGCGGGAAGAGTTCGACCGTGCGGTTGAGCACCCTCTCTGCCTCTTTGAGAGTGTCGAGCATTCCGGCCACATAGCCGTAATAGGTCGACTCATACATGTCGTTGGGATAGAGGTCGACATAGTCGCGCATCATTTCGAGCGAGCCGAGCATGTCGTCGGAATGCGACGGCACGCCGAGACGGAGCCGGCCGTAACCGCTGGCGGCCTCGGCATAGGTGGGGTCGGCCTGATATGCTTTCTGATAAAATTCGTAGGCGGCGTCGGAATGTTCGAGAGCCTGCTCGCGGGCTCCGAGCATATAATAATAGCGGGCTTTCTCACGGGCAGATTTCGGAACGTCGCGCTTCGAGGCGGCAACGGCTCCGATAGCCACCATCGCCCCTAAAATCCATATCAGCAGTTCTTTTCCTCCTTGCTTCATCCTTATCTCTTTCTATCTTTGCTTCTCAGCCTCTATCTGATTATTTTTCTCCGGTGTGGCCGAAACCTCCGTCCTCGCGCTTGGTGCGGTCGAGTTCCTCTACGGGTTCCCACTCTACATGGTCGTAACTTTTCACAAGCATCTGGCAGATGCGGTCGCCGTCGGCAACAGTAAAATCTTCCGCACCGAGATTGATGAGGATCACGCATATCTCGCCGCGATAATCGGCGTCGACCGTTCCCGGAGTGTTGAGCACGGTGATGCCATGTTTGAGAGCGAGTCCCGATCGGGGACGTATCTGGCATTCATATCCGCGCGGGAGCTGCATATAGAGCCCTGTCGGTATCAGCACGCGCTCCATCGGGCGGATCGTCACCGGCCCGTCCGGAAGATATGCCCTCACGTCCTGGCCTGCCGCCTCCGGTGTGCCGTAAGCCGGCAGAGGATGATGACTGCGGTTGATCACCTTGACCTTTACTTTTTCCACTTTTATCTTTTTTTGCGTTTTCTTTTTAACGTCTGCCGGATGCTTTTTTCTTTTTCCCGGCCTGACTGCAGGGCTAAAAAAAGGAAAAAAGGCTGCCCCGATGCGGAGACAGCCATACCTTTTTCCGTTGTCGCTCGGATTTAGCCCTCTTCGATTGCGTCGTTGGGGCAAACCGATGCGCAGCTGCCGCAGCTGATGCAGGTGTCAGGATCGATGTGATAGATCTCGCCCTCGGAGATTGCCTCTACCGGGCATACTGACTGACATGTGCCGCATGCGATGCATCTGTCTGTAATTACGTAAGCCATGACTTTTGTTCTTTTAAAAAATTATGTTCGGATATTTAAAGGCGAAGTCCTTCAGACTTGCTTCGTATAAAGAACTTCGTCTACAAAATTAAGGGATATTTGCGAGTAATACAACATTTTTCCTCTTTTTTCTCCGGATTTTTACTAATTTTATCCCCGTAAAGCCGCGAGGCTGCCGGAAATAAGGGTCTGTTCCCTTATCCGGACACTCTAAAAATTAAGAAGATATATGGACACTCCCCTGATTTCAATAGTAACTATCACCTATAACGCCGCCGCCTGTCTGGAGCCGACAATGCAGTCGGTGGCCTCGCAGACATGCCGCGATTTCGAACATATAATTATTGACGGAGCCTCTTCCGACTCCACTCTCGAGATAGCGCGGAGATATCCCGACACCCGCATCCTGTCGGAGCGCGACAACGGGCTTTACGACGCGATGAACAAGGGAATCGGCATGGCTCGAGGGAAATACCTCCTCTTCCTCAACGCCGGCGACGCTTTCCATTCCAACGACGTTCTCGCGGCCTACGCCGACCGCTGCCGCCGGGGCGACGACATCATCTATGCCGACACGGTGATCGTCGACGCCGACCGCCGCATGACCGCCCCGCGCCATCTCTCCGCTCCGGCCGCGCTCACCGTCGATTCTTTCAAGCAGGGAATGCTCGTCTGCCATCAGGCTTTTATGGTGAGAAAGGAGATCGCGCCGCTCTACGACCTCTCCTATCGCTTTTCTGCCGATTATGACTGGACGATCCGGTGCATGCTCAACGGCGATCCGCGCCGCTTCACCAACCTTTCGATGATCGCAATCGACTATCTCAGCGACGGAATGACCGACCGCAACAAGTGGAAGTCGCTCCGCGAGCGTTTCCGCATCATGTCGAAATATTACGGTTTCGTCCCCACTGCTCTGCGCCACGTCGGCTTCTTCATCCGCAACTTCCGCCGCTGACTCCTCCGGAGAATAGCAAAGGCGCCCCGAAAAATGGCAAAAGCGCCCCGATTTTCGTTCGGGGCGCTTTTTATATCTGCCGGTCTCCGGTCGCGCCGGAGATTCCCTCTCATCAGAAGGGGAAGTTCATGCCGAAGTTGAATTCCATGTTGGAGTTCAGAGGCACACCCTGCTTGGCGAGCTTGCCCGGCGTGCGGTCCATGCCGACGAAGAGGTTGAAGCCCTTCTTGAGGCTCAGGTTGGCCATCCAGCCGAAGCCCACGCCATAGGTGCCTGCCACGAGGTTGACGCCCGCCGAGAGGATGTCGACCGGGTTGACGTTGGCGCTGATGCGGAACTCTGTGGAGGTGTATGGGCCGTTGATATAGGTGGTGTTGAGCACTCCGAAGTGGAGACGGCGGTAATAAGGAAGCTTATAGTCTACGCCGACGTTCATGATGGCGCCGAGGCCGCGGGTGTTGCTCCCCTTGTCGCCCATGTCGGAGAGCTGATAGAGGTTCTCGAGTCCGTCGCGCATGTTGTCCCATTCGTTTTCGAAGCTGTTGTCGGCATCGTCGTCGGGAGAGAACACAAAGGAATTTGAGTCGAACTCGCGCACGCCGTCGGTCGAGGCCAGCTTGGTCTTGCTGAAGTTGATGAAACCGAGGTCGTTGAAGGCGAGCGAGAAGGTGAAGTCTTTCCATTCATAGGTGGCTCCGAGATCGAAGGCGAGACCGAAACCGTTGGGGCCTACGCTGCCGCTGCCGTCCATATTCGCGCCCGACACGTAAGGACGGCCGGCGTCGGTATAGTCGGTCTCATACTGGAATTTGCCGAGATTGACCTTGAGGTCGCCGTTGGTGCGGGCGCGCCATGCGTCGGTGCCAAGTTCAAGGTTCGCCTCTTTCAGGTCGAGCTGGGCGCTGGCGATACCGATGAGGAATTTCATGTTGATACCGGCGCGAAGACCGGGCACCTGCTTGATGTCGCGCGAATGGCCCAACTGGATTTCGGCATAGCCGAGAGCCTGGGCCCGCACATCCTTGATATCGTAGGTGCGGTTGCTCACTCCCTCTTTGATTACGGAGAAGAGCGACTTCGGCAGATGGGCGTCAGCCTCGGCGCGGGCGCTGATCGACACTGTGTTATAGCCGCCCCAGGCCTTGAAACCGCCGCTGAGAATGTTGATGCGGGTGTTCAGTCCCAGACGGTTCACGCTCTTGAAGCCGTCCATCGCCTCCGACACCGACACCTGCGGATTGGTGAAGAGCACCGTCTTTCCGCCCCGGTTATAGAATATCGAGGTGGTGTGGATGTTGCCGTGCATCCCGATGTTGAGATTGCCGAGCACGGGCATCGACACGAAATTGCTCTCGTTGCCCATGGCGGGGTTCATCTGGAAGCGATATGTGTAATTGTCGAGAAAGTAGCCGGTATAGGTGTTCTGCGCTCCGGCCGATAAAGCGGCTGCTGCCGCTGCTGCGGCGGCTATGTATTTTATATTGCTAAGTTTCATGATTGGGTTCGGTTAGATGTCTTTGGAATAAGTGCCGCTTACTTTTACGCGCACGTTTTTAAAGGTGATCAGCTGGTCGGGGCCGAGAGGAGCCTCGTTCTCGCTCGAACGGATGATAGCCCTGATGAGCAGGCCGTCGAGCTTGCGGACTTCGCCGGTGAGGGTGATGGTGAGATCCTGATCTTTGGTGTTGGCGGCGAGCACGGTGCTCTCGACTTTGACGTTTTCGTTCACCTTGCCGCCGACCTCGATGGGATAAGATGCGAGCTGCGCGCTAACGGGAGCGTCGTTGTCAGCTTTGGCGGTGATCACCATCTGCTCGATCACAAGACCTTCGAGGTCGTCGTCATACCAGCCGTCGTCCGTGTCTTCATAGACAACTATCGAACCCTCCTTCAGGCCGAGGGGAGCGAGAAGCTCATAATGGCCCGAGACAGCCTGGAGATTGCGGCCCACGGGGAAATCGACCGCCGACTGCGAAGGAATGCCCGGATCGACGAGGTCTATGTCGATATAGTCGGGAAGAACGGCCTTATCCTTATATTGATCGGGAACCGAAAGAAGGTTGGAAAGAGAGCTGAAACCGAGGAACTGGAGGTTCTCGCCATATCCGGCCACCGGCACGATTTTATCGCGGTCGGGGGCAAGCACGAAATTGTAGGGGCCGGCAACTCCTTTGTCGTATCCGATCTTGATGCGGCCGTTGTTGTCGGGATTGAACGTCATGGCGGGAATCGGGGAATTCTCGCGACGGGTGGTGAGACGGAACCCTGTCTCGCATCTCAGACGGTCACCCCCCACCGGGTTGTTGAGCGCGATATAGAGCTGGGGATTGGCAATCTTGATGTCGGTGCCCTCCCCTTTGAGGAAGTCGGGAATCCCGGTGATATGGACGGGGGCGATGTTCACTCCCTCGATATGATAGTCGATATCGCCCGTAAGAGCCGTCACGTCGATGTCGGAGAGTTTGTAGCCGACATTGAGAGCCAGCCATTTCGGAGCCTGGGTGCCGAGGTCGGCAAGGTCGAAGCTGAGAGAACCGGAATCGAGGCCGAGATTTCCGGTGAAGGCGAGCGTATGGGCGTCGCGGTTATATTTCAGATCGGTGGCCGTCAGGTCAATCTTGTCGATTGAAAGGGTGATTTTGAAATTGCCTCCCTTCGGCTCGATATAGGGAACGGTGAGAATGCCGGTTGTCGGATCATATTTTCCTGCCGAGAGATTGGAGACTTTCATGCGTTTGGGAAGACTAAACTCCAGATTGCTGAATTTGGCGTGGCTCATCGACATTCCGTCGAGCGTGGCCGTGATGGTCAGCGTGGTGTTGGCGGTAGTTAAAGCATCCATGCCGAGAACGGAGTTGTCGATTCCGCCGGTGGTGCAATGGAACTCCGTGGCTGTCGATGGAATCGGAACATTAACCATTGTAGAGCGCGTTTTGGCGCTGTTGTAGGGAAGCTCCAGGGCGCAATAGGTCGGATTGATGTGGGGAGCGTCGAGATGGATGGCTGCAATGTGAATCGGGTCGGAATGGAATTCTCCGGTCTCCGACAGCGCGTAATACCGCTCGCCGTTAATCTCTACAATTTTGAAGTTCTCGCTGTCTTCGATGTCAAAAACGTCGTCCAGCTTCATCGCTTCGATGTTGATAGGCAATGTGAGATTGTCTATTTTCACTTCGCTCGTCGTGTCGACATCTGAAAGGTCGTAGTCGGAATCGATACATCCTGTCATCAACACGCAGGCAGAGCCTGCTGCTGCAAGTAATTTGAAATTCATTTGTTAGTAGGTTAGGGTTTCATTTCTATCGCAAAAATAATTAAATTTCGCAAAACGCCAAAGAAAAGTGCCAATAAATGCTAATTAATGCAAAATGACGCCCTCCGAAGCCGCACGTTACGACTCCGGAGGGCGTTTTCGTGTCGGTCATCCCGACCGGTAATATTTTGGCTTTTTACATCAGCATGACTTCGAGAACGTAAACTCCCGCGCCGGCAAGATAGCCGAGAAGAGCGGCGAATGTGAACTTCTTGAGATACCATCCGAAGTTGATTTTCTCCAGACCCATTGCGATCACGCCGGCTGCCGAACCGATGATGAGCAGCGAGCCGCCCACTCCGGCGCAGTAGCTGAGGAATTCCCAGAAGATGCCGTCTTCCACAAAGTTTGCCATATAGCCGATCGAGCCGGGATCGGCCACGGGATACATTCCCATCACTCCGGCCACAAGCGGAACATTGTCGAAAATCGAGGAGAGGATGCCGAGCATCACGTTGATGATGTAGACGTTATGGACGGCGTCGTCGAGCCACATGGCGGTTGCTTCGAGTATTCCCGAAGCGTCGAGCACCTGGACGGCCATAAGGATTCCGAGGAAGAAAAGGATTGAGGGCATGTCGATGCGCGACACAACGTCGGGGAGACGGTGCTGTTTGCGGCGTTCGATTCGTTTGCCGTTATAGAGGATGTCGGTGAAGAGCCAGAGGGCGCCGAGCACGAGGAGCATCCCGACGAAGGGAGGCAGATGGGTGATGCTCTTGAAAATCGGCACGAAGAGAAGACCGCCCACGCCGAGGATGAAGATCAGCATGCGGTCGCGGGTGGAGATGAATTCTCCGGCCTTGGCGGGATCGGGCTTGCGCGGCTGAAGCTCACCCTTGAGTTGGGGAGCGATAATAAGCAGAGGCACGATCATCGCCACAATCGAGGGGAGAAGCACTCTCTCGATGAGGGCAAGAGCAGTGACGTTACCTTTCACCCAGAGCATGATGGTCGTCACGTCGCCGATCGGACTCCATGCTCCGCCGGTGTTGGCGGCGATCACTACCATGCCGGCATATAGCCAGCGCTCTTTCGGGTCTTCCACAAGCTTGCGGAGCAGCAGAACCATCACGATGGTGGTGGTCATGTTGTCGAGCACAGCCGAGAAGACGAATGTCGTCAGGCAGATGATCCAGAGCAGTTTCTTCTTGCTGTTGGTGCGGATATGGTCGGTGATCACGGTGAAGCCTCCGTGGATGTCAACCAGTTCGACGATTGTCATGGCGCCGATCAGGAAGAAGAGCGTCTGGGTAATGTCGCCCAGCGCTTCGACGATTTTGACGTCGAGAATGTAGTTGAGCGACTGAGTATGCAGACTCTCGCCCGCCATCCGCGCGTTTTGCGCTATATACTCTTTCAATCCTTCGCCATCGACGGCCGGAACGATATATTCCGCCCCGAGGGCATAAAGGATCCACAGCAACATGCCGAGCAACAGCGCGATCGCAGTCTTGTCGATCTTGAGCGGATGCTCGAGGGCTATCCCGAGATAGCCGATAAAGAAAAGACAAATAAGTGTTGTTATCATGGTGGATTAGGTTATTGCTCTATCGGCAGGGGCAGCGGAGTGTCTCCGCTTGCCTTATCTTTTCTTAGACTTTTTCTTTTTCGACTTTCCTGAAGTTCCTTTCTTTTTGGAGGATTTCTCCGATGAAACCGAGCCTTTTTTCCCTTTCTTTCCTTTCGAGGGGAGCTGCAGCTGGTCGCCGGGATGGAGCTCGTCGCCCTTCAGATTGTTGGCTTTGCGGAGTTCTTCCACGCTGCAGCCATATTTCTTGGCGATCACCGTGAGGTTCTCGCCGCTCTTCACGCTGTGCGATTTAGGAGCTGCGGGCTCGGCTTTCTTATTTTTATTTTTGTTTTTCTTGTTTTTGCCTGAATTGTCGGCTGAATCGGAATACTTCTTGTCCGATTTCTTCGATGAATTCGAGGCTTGCTGCGGAGTGTCGTCCCTCTTCGCCTGGTTCTGGGCGGTCCAGTTGTTCTGCCGGGGCGAGGAGTTTCCGGAAGCCACTTTCTTTGCTCCGTTGGCCTGGGCGATGTCGGAAGTGGTGGTGATTCTCAGCTGCTGGCCGGGACGCACTGCGTTGCGGCGGAGCGAGTTCCAGCTCTTGATGTCGTCGGTCGAGACCTGATACATCTGCGCTATGTCGGAAAGGCTTTGGCCTGCTTCGACCTTATGGGTGACTGTGACTGTGGCTCCGCCGCCGTTTTTCTTGGCCACCGGATGCTGGGCCACTGTCTGCTGCTGCGGACCGGTCTGAGTGGCGTCGGCCTCGAGCGGTTCATTCTCCTCCTGGCTCTCATTCGCGATTTCCTGCGCAACTGTGGCCGACGGCTGATCGCCCGGCTCGGCGTCGGTGCGACGGCTGTATTTCTCGCTTTCATAGGCAAGGATGTCTTCCTCGCTCATGATATAGGCGTTACACTGCTGCGAGGGGAGAATGAGGGTGTAGCGGTGTTCGGGTGTGCCGGGAATCACGTCGGCCCGGAACTGCGGATTGAGCACCCTGAGCTCTTCGACCGGAATGTCGAGCACATGCGAGATCTGCTGGAAATGCACGCGGTTGCCTACCTGGATAGTGTCGGTGACAAGCGGTTTGCTCGGAAGCACCGGACTGATGTTGTGGTAGGGATAATAGTTCATCACGTAGTTGGCGGCGATAAACTGGGGAACATATCCGCGGGTTTCGGGAGATAGGAAATAATAGATCGACCAGAAGTCGAAGCCGGGATCTTTCGGCTTGCCGCCGACCCGGCGGAGCGCCTTGTTGATCGTGCCGGGGCCGCAGTTGTAGGCTGCGATGGCGAGACTCCAGTCGTTGTAGGCGGAATAGAGGTCTTTGAGATATTTGGCGGCTTTCTTCGAGGAGAGATAGGGATCGCGGCGCTCGTCGACCACCGATGAAACTTCGAGGCCCATCCCTTTTCCGGTGCCGATCATGAACTGCCAGAGTCCGGCGGCGCCATGGCGCGATGTGGCGGTCGGGTCGAGGCTCGATTCGATCACCGGAAGATATTTAAGCTCGAGCGGGAGACCCTCTTCCTCCAGGGCCTGCTCGAAAATCGGCATATAATAGATTGAGAGACCGAGCAGAGCGGCCACCTGCTGACGTCCGCGGCTCGTATAGCGGTCGATATAGCTGCGCACTATCTGGTTGAACGGCATGTCGATCACCGTCGGAAGCTTGGCCAGGCGGTCTTTGATCACCTCGTCGGAGGTCTCGACGTCGCCCTGGCGCATATACCTGTCGTCGGTGGCGGTGTAATTGCGCATATACCAGCTCTCCATCATCCTCTGGGTGTCGGCTTCATAGCTTTCGGGGAAGACGATGTTGCTGTCGGTGATTTCGGTTTTGACGTCGAGGACTGTGCGGTTTTTGGCCGTGGCGGAAGCTGCCAGCGGGAGGAACGCCGCTGCGGCTATCGCGATTTTGAAAAGCTGTCGGTTGGTGATCATTGCTGTTGTTTTAAAAGGTGAGAGCCCAGTTGAGTCCGAAGGCCGGTTTGCCGTTGCCTCCGGGCTGCCGCATCATGGTCGGGGCCCAGTCGAGGGATAGGTCGGGAGAGATGTCGAAATGCGCCATAGATGCGTCGACATAGGCGTCGACCATGCAAAGCACATAGAGCGCCACGAGCCCGATGACGCAGAGATCGCGATAGCGCCGGTAATAATCCTTGCGGCTCTTGAACGTCTGTGTCACCCAGTTGCGGTCGAGATCCGATTCCGACACCGTCGGCGGGAAGAAATCCATATAGCTTTTGGAGTCGGGGTCGTTGTCGAGCAGGTCCCTGTATCCCTGGAGATAATCCTGGTATTGGTTGTTGTTCCACTGGAAGGCGTAGCCGAGTCCCATGAAACCGCCGATCACGATCGGGAGCTTCCAATAGCGGCGGTTGTAGATCTGGCCGAGTCCGGGCAGAAGGGCTGAGAGCCACACTGCGCGTGTAGGCGACGGATTGAAGGGAATCTTTCCGTCGAGGCCGTAGGGATAATCGTCGGCGGTGACTTCCGTGGGAGGTATGGAGTCGTTGGCTGCGGAGGAGTCGGCTGCCGAAGCGTCGGCACCGGCGGCCGTTGGTTCCGGCACTACTATTTTGGCATCGAGATAGACGGTGGAATCCTGCGGGGCCTGAGGCGTTTGCCGGGCGGCCGGCAGCGGCGCCACGACACCCCTCACATATTCCGCGGGGATCGAGAGCAACAGGCAAAGCACCGTCAGCAGGATTTTCTCCGCCACGGTGGTCTTCAGGCCGTTTTCGCCGTTATGTCTCGATATCGGTGTCATTGCAGGCTGTCGAATGTTTTGATCAGGTTGTGAAGTTCGTCGTCGTTGGAAAAGCGGAACGTGATCGTTCCTTTTCCGTTTTCGCCCCGGGAGAATTTCACGGGGGCGGAGAAGCGGCGTGAGAGGTTTTGAGCGAATGCCTCATATTCGGGGGAAGGGGCTGCGCCGCGCGATTTTCCGGGGGCGTCGCTTTTGGAAGCTATCTCGCGGGCGAGTTTCTCGACGGCGCGCACCGAGAGTCCCTCTTTGAGTGTGCGTTTGTAAAGGCGCAGCTGCTCCTTGGGGTCGGCCACAGCGAGGATTGCCCGGGCGTGGCCCATGTCGATGCGGCGGTCGCGCAGGCCGAGCTGGATCTCTGCGGGAAGCTTGAGCAGGC
>SAMEA3663118__coassemble_435_pt1 | contig 13439 bp, 8 predicted proteins | sample SAMEA3663118__metabat2_high_PE_005 | metagenome-assembled genome bin SAMEA3663118 (sample SAMEA3663118) | pig gut metagenome | biome: pig gut; feature: pig-associated habitat; material: faeces | place: Denmark | collected 2012 | reverse complement strand
GGCCGGCCGCGAGATCGGCTGGTGGGACGCGGGGGTTATCGGTCTGGCGCAGGCCGTGGCCGTTCTTCCGGGACTTAGCCGCTCGGGCACTACTATCGCCACCGGCATCATGCTCGGCGACAAACGCGACAAGGTTGCTTCCTTCTCCTTCCTGATGGTTATCATCCCGATTCTGGGAGAGGCGCTTCTCGATGTGAAAGACCTCATGGAGCCCGCCGCGCAGGGAGCTGCGCAACTCGGCGCCGGCCCGCTGATCGTGGGTTTCCTGGCCTCGTTTGTGGTGGGTTGCCTTGCCTGCAAATGGATGATCAGCCTCGTCAACAAGGGGAAACTCTATTGGTTTGCCCTCTATTGCGTGGCTGTCGGGGCGCTCTGCATCTTATGGTGACCGGCGCTTAAGACCAATTTTTAACCGGAACTGTCTGAGTGAACGAAAATATCAATAACGAAGAGGCCGCACGCGGTCCTGAAGCATCTCATGCCGCCTATCCTCCGATGAATTTCGTGGGGGGCGAGGTGATCGCCATCGACAAACCGCTTGGCTGGACGTCGTTTGACGCGGTGAAGCGGCTTCGCGGCGCGATCCAGCGGCGTCTGAAGATGAAGAAATTCAAGGTGGGGCATGCGGGCACTCTCGATCCGCTGGCCACCGGAGTGCTTATCGTCTGCACGGGGCGCGCCACCCGGCGCATCGAAACCTTGCAGGCGGGCACTAAGGAGTATGTGGCCGAGATCACTATCGGCGCCACCACTCCGAGCTTCGACCTGGAGACGGAGATCGACGCCACCTACCCATGGGAACACGTGACGGAGCAGATTGTGCTCGACGTGCTGCCCCGGTTCACGGGAAGGGTGATGCAGGTGCCTCCGGTCTTTTCCGCCGTGAAGGTCGACGGAAAGCGGGCCTATAATCTGGCGCGCAAGGGAAAGGAGGTGGAACTGAAAGCCAAACCGCTGGAGATTTCCACACTCGAACTTCTCGGTTTTGACGACCGGAAGATCACGGTGAGGGTGGTCTGCAGCAAAGGAACTTATATCAGGGCTCTTGCCCGCGACATAGGGGAGGCGCTCGGCACAGGGGCGCATCTGACGGCTCTGCGCCGCACCCGCGTAGGAGATGTCGAGGTCGGTTCGTGTCTGACGATCGACGAGGCTCTCAAGCGGATAGCGGAAGCCGAGGTGGTCTTCCCCGACGATGCTCCGGAAGCTTAGCTGCTTTCCGGAATCCCAAAATTTACCACAGGGATGCCACTGCCCCGGCAAGGGATAAGCATCCGTAAGTTTTAAACAGAGGTTTAACCGCCGCACGTGTGCGGCATACGAACACAAAGCAAATTTATGAAACTTTCTCAATTCAAGTTCAAGCTTCCTCAGGAGCTGGTGGCCCAGCGTCCGTCGGAGAATCGTGACGAATGTCGCCTGATGGTGATCGACACCCGCACAGGCGAGATCACCCATCATGTCTTCAAGGAGATCATCAATTTCTTCGATGAAGGCGACGTGATGGTTTTCAACAACACCAAGGTTTTTCCGGCCCGTCTCTATGGCAACAAGGAGAAGACGCGCGCCTGCATCGAAGTGTTTCTCCTTCGGGAGCTTAATGAGGAAAACCGTCTCTGGGACGTGCTCGTGGAGCCGGCCCGCAAGATCCGTATCGGCAACAAGCTCTATTTCGGCGACGATGATTCGATGGTGGCCGAGGTGATCGACAATACGACCAACCGCGGACGTACGCTCCGCTTCCTTTACGACGGCGACCACGATGAATTCAAGAAGGCCCTCTACGCCCTGGGCCAGACTCCGCTTCCGGAATATATCACCCGCCCGGTGGAAGACTGGGACGAGGAACGCTACCAGTGCATCTTCGCCGAGCACGAGGGGGCCGTTATGGCTCCTGCAGCCGGTATGCATTTCAGCCGCGAGCTGATGAAGCGTCTGGAGATCAAAGGTGTAGAACGCGGATTTCTTACTCTCCATTCGGGCCGCGGAAATTACCGCGAGATTGATGTGGAGGATCTTACGAAGCATCGCATGGATTCGGAGGAGATGTATGTGCGCCAGGATCTGGTGGATATCGTCAACAAGGCTAAAGACGAGAACCATCGTGTCTGCGCGGTGGGTACGTCGGTGCTCCGCGGACTGGCGAGCGCTGTCTGCATGAACGGTCATCTGATGACTTTCGAGGGTTGGACTAACAAGTTTATTTTCCCGCCCTACGATTTCACGGTGTGCAATTCGATGGTGTCGAATTTCCACATGCCGGAAAGCACTATGCTGATGATGGTTACGGCTTTCGGCGGCTTCGACCTGGTGATGAAGGCCTACGACACGGCCATCAAGGAGAAGTATGCCTTCGGCGCCTACGGCGACGCTATGCTGATCCTCCGCTGACCTTCCGCTGACCTTCCGCTGAAAAGGAGATCTTTCGTATCGGCTTCGAATCGAACCGATTGATAAAATATTGCTCCGGCTTCCAACTGCAATCGGATGGAAGCCGGAGTTTTCTATTCTTTATTCGATCCGCCATCAGATGGAAGCCGGAACTGGGTTATGCCGGCAGGAGGTGTCGGATTTATTCTTTGGGATTGGTGAGGGCGGATCTTACGGCTTCGGCGCGGTCTTGGTCGTTGTCGTAATTCGTGCTGAGTAGGTCAGGGAAAAAGAAGAGTTTCAGCACGAGGAAAATCACGATGAGTTTGAAGATGATAATGACCCAGAGGTAGCGGCCGATGGTCATGTTGCGGAATCCGTCGGCATAGAGGTCCCACACGCGGCGCCAGAAACCGCCCGTCCGAGCCTGCGAAGCAGCATCGTCAGGACCAAGCCGGGAAGCGGCTTGGTCCGTAAAATCATTATCATCGCTCATATCAAGGCTCATATCAACTAAACTCAAGATTGACCGCGCAAATATAGTGATAAAAACGCAACCAAGCAACCCCGACGGCCTCGGCGACCCCGGCGATAGGCTCGGGCGATGGGGAAGCGATAGTCTCCGGCGATGGATTCGGGCGATGGGCTCGGGCGATGGGGAAGCCTGCGATATTGCCTCCTTAGACGTCAGGATAAGCGCCCGTCGGGAAGGAAAACCAGTTGAGAGGACACATGACGCGAGGGAAACCCCGTAGGGGTTTATGTTGATTGTCAGGCTTATCCGGGGGATGACTCGGCTGGGCTGGGCAAAGCCCATCCTCGCTAACCTCCGGTTTCCGAGCTGCAGCCCCCTCGGGGCTGGCAGTCCACCGCGAAAGTCCGACACCCGGCCGAGTCAACCCGGAGCCCGCCAATCAATCAGCATGAACCCCGAAGCGGGTTCCCCTACCCCAAAAGGGTTGCACACAGCCCCACTCACTCGCGCTACTATCCCCGCGACATCACTCTCACGACACCACTACACACCACACACATTGCCATCAATCAACACACATACCAAGATTATTTCCATCCTCGCCGCCGATTTTTAAGCGTTCATGCGCCATTCGCGTTATTTTCGAAAAATATTTTCCATAATTATTGCTTTTTAAAATTATTTATCATACTTTTGTGAAAAGAATAATAAATCAACAAAAAAGCAGGAGAACCCGGCCATAGCTTTACTCAAGCTCCAGACCCGGAAACCAAAATCCGCGCCAAAACCAACGCTGACTTTCCACTGCTTGAAACAACAATAATATTAACCTCCAAAAACCATCAGCTCATGAAGAAACTATTATTCATAGCAGCGGCAATCTTCCTTCTTCCCTTCATCGGAATGAAAGGAACTCCGGCAGGGAATCCGGCAGCATCACAGCCACCGTCACGAGACGCCAACGCCCCGACAAAGTCTTCCGGCCAGTCCGGCTACATCTCCCCAACTCCGGGACACTTCCCAATAATCGCCTGGAATCCTTATTACATCAGGCGTACGGCAACAAGATCAGACTTCCAGAAGCTGGTAAGTTGTGGCTTTAACAGCGCTCTCGTCAGCGAAAGTTTCGACAACATCTATGGACTCATTCCCAAAATAAAGGGTCTGGATGTTTCACTGATAGTGAATTTAGACTGGTTTTTCACCAATCGGAAAGATTCTTTGTGCTATCGAGTCATAAAACAATTGAGGGATTATGTCAATGCCAATGCTAATCCGGAACTTATAGGAGGCTACCTTATTACCGACGAACCGGTGAAGAGCGAAATTGCCGATCTCAGAGCTTTTCACAGCTCTATTGCCACAATTGACTCCGGAGCGTTGCCGTGGATCAATCTTGTCGGGGAGCCGGCAGAGGCTTTCATGCAAAAGACCGGTGCAAGAAGAATCTATTCCGACTCGTTGAATCAGAGGGAAACTTTCAAGAAGTATCTCTCCACGTTCTGCGATGTGGTAAATCCTGCGGTGCTGTCATACGATTTCTACCCGATAATGCAGAGATCTGCCGATACGCTCGAGATCAATTTCAAGGACTTCTATTACGACCTAGCTCTTTTCGCTCACACATCGAAAGCCCGGGGAATCCCGTTCTGGGCTTTCTGTGAAACAGCAAACTACATATACCAGAATCCCGAAAGCCCGGACATTTATCCTCAGCGCCCGGTAGCCACCGAGGAATACCTGCGCTTCGAGGCATTCAACGCACTTGCCCTCGGAGCCCAGGGAATCGTCTATTGGGCTTACGCGATGCAGGATCCGAATGAAAACGGATATTATCAGTCAGCCGTCGTAGACAAAAACGGGAATCCGGGACCTTCATGGGATGCTGTCAAACAAATAAACAAAGAGATCAAAGAACACTCTGATGTCTTTCTCGGTGCTACGCTCGAGGGATATGTATTTATTGGAGATCAATATCAGCGACCATCAGAAATCTGCTTTATACCGGCGCCTGCCCCATGGGATAAATTAAGCGCCGCACGGGTCTCCGGCAAAGGAGCTTTGATTTCAAGGCTCTCGAATAAAGGAAAAAACTACATTGTGATTGTTAATCAGGATCCTGTCAAGTCATCGACGATAGAACTCAGCTATTATTCAAAGGGAAATCCTCCTGTGGCCAATGATACCATCGGTCTGCCAATCTTTAGGGACTCCATACATTCCGGGATAAACCATATTGCCTTACGTGATAGCTTGTGGTGGCATAGACCAACCACCAAACGAGTGACTCTCCGACCTTCCCAATACCTGATTTATCAGTATCCTGATTCAACTGAAAGTTGAAAGGATAGATGTCCCAATAATAAATTGCATTTAAAATCAACCAATAAAAAAGGAACAATATGAAAAGAATACTTACCAATATTGAATCGCGAAAAGTCGCGTTCTCCCTCATGGGACTGATAGCCTCTTGTTCGCTTTACGCCTACGATTTGGAAGAGAACGGAATCAGCTATTCCATACTTCCCGACCGCGACCATTGCGTCGAGGTTTCCGCTGCTGATCCGGCGTTGAACAATATAAAAATTCCGGACACCGTCAACATCAGCGGCAGCGACTATACAGTAGTCAGCATCGGAGAGGAAGCATTCTGTTTCCATCATGCGCAAAAACTGGAACTTCCTTCGACTCTCGAGAAAATATCAAATCTCGGCCTTTTTACTCTTTGCAATGTCGAATATCTCAAAATTCCCGATAACGTCTCTATCATGGAGTATGGCTGTGTCGGTGACGGTTTCTATTATTCAATAATAATTCCCGATAAGGTAGAGACAATAGATGGATTATTCGATCTTGATCACAACGTTCATACAATTGTTCTGGGCAAAGGCGTAAAGGAAATCAAGAAGTTCGCATTCCGCGATATCAGGACTCTCCGGGAGATGTATGTTATGAGTCCCGAACCACCGGCACTTTCAACTCACCCTTTCTGGCACTGCTACTCTCCCGATGCAATAATATATGTTCCCAAGGAAGCTCTTGACAAATACCCCGTAAATCAGTCGCAGAAAAACGGAGAATTGATGAAAAGCCCTCCTTTCCAGCCCACTGAAACCGACACCTCATGGTCTTTCTTCCATGATTTCCGGCCGATTCCCGACCTTTTCATGGTCACAGGTCGGGAGGATTATGTAAAAGGACCCGGCAACAGGGATTTCCTGCGTTGCGATGTCGTCAATTATGCCGGTGTCGAAATTCTAAGTGACAAATGGGTATATGATCCCGAAATCGTTTCGATTGACGGCGACATCTTCACGGCATTGGCACCCGGAAAGACAACCATGAAACGAGTCATCGAGACAAGCGGCGGAACATTCGAATCTCATGAAATCAAACTGACTGTCATAGATCCTGACGTCGCCGGAGTTGAACTCCCGGTGGCAGAACCCGCCGCCCCCGGCTCCATGCCTGCGAACGCTATATCCGGATCAGCCGAATATTTCACCATCGACGGCCTTCCGGCAGGCTGCGATGCCGACCGGCTTGCGCCCGGCATCTACATCGAGCGCGACCACGGCAAAACCCGCAAGTTCATCAAACGTTGAAATCTGAATTTTCAGGACCACAAATTCTCTTCATAACATTTTTATCTATAAGGAGGCTGATTGCAATCGGCCTCCTTGTTTTGATTGTGGGTTGGATTTTCTTTGGCGGATTGGAGTCGGGAGGGTGTTGGGATAGGGGCCGGTGGGGCTGCCGGGGAGGCACCCGAAGCGGGTTCCCCTCGCGTTCAGGGACGCGGTCTATAGTCGGGTGAGGCCGATCGATATATCGAGGTCTATTTTGGTTGGAGTGTCCGGAAGTTGGAGGGGACGGATAAGGCATATGTATGGGTTCCGGGAGGGCGCAAAAAAAAGATTAATTGTCTCACGACAACTAATCCTCTAACCTTAAATCTAATACCATGAAAAACACGCTGCAAAGGTATAATAAATTTCCGTAACAAAAAAATAATTTTTGAGGAAAATCGCTTACAAACTGATATTTTAACACAAATTTGCAGTTTTCTCCCTTATTTGCGCAAAACTTGCAAATAAAATATAATTATCGAAATTGCAATGCATTCATGAGCAATAAAAAGCAAAACGAGTATCAATCGCGGCATTTGTATATTGCTAATCATTTTGCGAGGGGGTAGGTCGACTATATTGCAAGCAAAATGACACTCAAATATGCCGATATAAAAATTTTTTATGAATAATAATTTTTATATCGGTGACAACGGGATTATGGCGAGAATATGGAGTTGCGGAAATATTGGTCTAAAAACAATCGTTGGGAATCCGGTTCAAACCGGAATCCCAACGATTTGCAAATTTGAGCGATAGGCGAGGCTCGAACTCGTGACCCTCAGCTTGGGAAGCTGATGCTCTACCAACTGAGCTACTATCGCATTAAATAATGACTCCCGGAGCAGTGAGGCTTCGGAATCACACTGCAAATTTAAATCAAAAATCCCGATTATCAAAATAACCGCCCGTTTTTCTCCATCATTTGAACTTTTTTATTATCTTTGCGGCAAATATGGCATCTCCCTGCCGTTCCGGAGGGAACGCCGGGTGCAAACCCGGGGAGATTTAATAGGGAACACGGTGAGAATCCGTGACAGTACCCGCTGCTGTATGTCCTGCAAAGGTCGGCCGAAACAGCCATTGGAGCTTCACGCTCTGAGAAGGCTCGGCAACGACCGGGACGAGTCAGAAGACCTGCCATATACGTTTGTCTGAATGATGCCTGCGGGATTATGGGCTCACAGTCAGGATTGCCATCGGCAATCCCTGATTCATGGTCGACTTTCCTCTCCCTGTGAAGGAACAGCAGATATCCCGTCAGCTCTTGTCATGAAGACAGGCGCTGACTTTTTTTTGCGCTGCGGCGCACTGACTGTTTTTTCGAACTAATTCCTCAGGGAGGATGAAACATTATCTTCTGCTTGCTGTTGCCGCGGGTGTCGGCATCCAGCTGCCAACATACGGAGCCGAACCCTCCGACAGCATAACGCGCTCACTGAATGAGGTCGTGGTGACAGCATCGCGTCATAATCCCGACGTGATCCCGGCCCAGACCCTCGAAGGCGACGAGTTGCACAGGCTCAACTCCAACAGCGTTGCCGACGCCCTGCGCTATTTCTCGGGCGTGCAGGTGAAAGACTACGGCGGCGTCGGCGGCATCAAGACCGTCAACATCCGCTCCATGGGCACCAACCATACAGGAGTGGTCTACGACGGCATCGAACTCGGCAACGCCCAGAACGGACAGATAGACCTCGGCCAGTTCTCGCTCGACAACGTCGAAGCGATCTCCTTATACAACGGACAGAAAAGCCAGATCCTCCAGCCGGCCAAAGACTTCGGCTCGGCCGGCTCGATTTACATGCGCACGCGGCAGCCGCGCTTTGAAGAGGGGGAGAACTATCACGCCCGCGCCACGGTGCGCTTCGGATCGTTTGACCTTCTCAATCCCTCGGCACTCATAGAACTGCGGCTTTCGCGCAATGTCAACGCCTCGCTTTCGGCCGAATGGATCAACTCAAGCGGAAAATATAAATTCCGCTACCGCCGCGTCAATCCCGCCGGCGAACTCGCCTACGACACCACCGCCACCCGGCTGAACGGCGACATCAACGCCACCCGTATCGAGGCGAACCTCTACGGCAATCTTCCGCAGGGGAGCTGGACGTTCAAGGCCTACAACTACAACTCCGAGCGTGGTGTGCCCGGAGCGATCGTCAACAACGTGTGGCGCCGCGGAGAACGCATCTGGGACACCAACTCCTTCGCCCAGGGAAGATATACCGGAACTTTCGGCTCCTTCACCACAATGAACTCGCTGAAATATGCCTTCTACCGCACCCATTATGTCAACAACGACGACAAGCAGGTGAAGGTCGACAACCTCTACCGCCAGCGCGAACTCTACTTCTCCACAGCCAACGAATATGAGATATTCCCCTTCTGGCGGGCATCGATAAGCTACGACTTCACCTTCAACACCCTGCTCGCCGACATGTATGGCTTTGCCAAGCCGATCAGATACTCCCACTTCCTCGCCTTGGCCACCTCTCTCAACTACCGCCGGCTCGCCCTTCAGGCAAGCTGCCTGGCCACATTCATCCACGACCGGCTCAAAGGGCAGGAATCGCCCAAAGACAAGCGGGTGCTGACCCCGGCAGTTTTCTTGTCGTTCTATCCGCTGAGGGGGAGCACCGACCTCTCCTTGCGCGCCTTCTACAAGAAATCCTTCCGCATGCCGACCTTCAACGACCTCTATTACGCCGACATGGGAAACTCCAAGCTCGAACCCGAGCATGTGACGCAATATAACTTCGGCATCGTCTACGACCGCACCCGTGAGGGGCTTTTCCATCAGATCCGAGTAACAGCCGATGTCTATTACAACCGTGTGAAAGACAAGATCGTGGCCTATCCCAAAGGCCAGCAGTTCCGCTGGACGATGCTCAACCTCGGCAAGGTCGACATCCGCGGCATCGACGCCACCGCCCTTCTCACCCTCTGTCCGATAAAAGAGCTCTTCCTCACCCTGCGCTGCCAATATACGTTCCAGCGCGCCATCGACGTGACCAATCCCGCCGACAATTATTACAGAGACCAGATACCTTACATACCGCGCAACAGCGGTTCGGTGGTGGCCAATGCCGCCTGGCGCGGTTGGTCGCTGAATTACAGCTGGATATATGTCGGCGAACGCTACAACCAGCAGGAAAACATCCGCTACAACTATACCCAGCCTTGGTACACCTCCGACATCTCCATCTCGAAAGACATAAGGATAAAGCGCGTGAACATCAGGGCGATGCTCGAGGTCAACAACCTCCTCAGCCAGGATTATGATGTGATTCTTAACTATCCTATGCCCAAGCGGAATTTCAGGGTAACAATTTCAGCCGAAATCTAAACCTCTCTCCTCCATGAAACCAACTAAAAACTTGATTAATAAATATTCTTTCTTTCTTATTCTGTTGCTCCAGCTGGCCATCACGAGTTGTCGAGAAGACGAACTCGTGGTGCCCACGGAGTATGACATCATCACCGACGAGCCGTCGGCCTCATCAAAAATCCGCGGCTTCTATCTCGTGAACGAAGGAAACATGGGCTCCAACAAATGCACCCTCGATTACTTCGACTATTTCACCGGGCTTTATGCGCGCAATTTCTATGCCGAGCGCAATCCGAACGTGGTCAAGGAGCTCGGCGACGTCGGCAACGACATCGGAATCTACGGCTCGAAGCTCTATGTGGTGGTCAACTGCTCGCATAAAGTCGAGGTGATGGATGCTCGCACCGGCATCCGTCTCGGGCAGGTCGACATTCCCAACTGCCGTTATGTTCGTTTCCACCGGGGGAAAGCCTACGTGAGCTCATACGTCGGGCCGGTGCTGATCGACGCCGACGCACCGAAGGGTGCGGTCTATGAAGTCGACACCACCACGCTCGCCGTAACCCGGAAAGTCACCGTCGGGTATCAGCCCGAAGAGATGGAGGTGATCGACGACTATATGTATGTGGCCAATTCGGGCGGTTACCGCGCCCCCAACTACGACAACACCGTCTCCGTGATCCAGATGATAGATTTCAAGCAAGTGGAGCAAATTCCGGTGGGGATCAACCTTCACCGTCTCAAAAAAGACAAGTATAAAAAGATATGGGTCACGTCGCGAGGTGACTATCAGAGCCGTCCGTCGCGCCTCTATGTGCTGGAGAAGAAACCCGGCTACAACAAGATGGTGGTGAGCGACACGATCCCCATTGCCTGCTCCAACATGGCTATCAGAGGCGACTCCCTCTATTATTATGCCACCGAATGGAGCAACTACACCGGATCCAACACCATCAGCTACGGCATAATCGACATCCGCACCCATCAGCGGGTGTCGGAGAATTTCATCACCGACGGCACCGAAAAGGAGATCACCATTCCTTACGGCATCGCGATCCATCCCGAGACCGGAGACATATTCGTGACCGACGCCAAGAATTACGTCTCGTCGGGCACACTCTACTGCTTCGACCGCCGGGGACGCAAAAAATGGAGCGTGCGCACAGGCGACATTCCGGCACATATCACATTTCTTGAAAGATGAAAAAGGCTATTTATCCCATACTCCTTCTTCCGGCGCTATATCTCGGAGGCTGCACGGCCGACACGCCGATGGTGAGCCTCGGCATAGACGACGTCTACTATGTTGAGCGGATGCGCAAGCTCCCCTTGTCACCGGCCTTCACAGGAGAAAGCTATTCATGGACACTGTTGCGTCCCGACGGACGAGATTCACTGCTCTCCACCGACCGCGACTATATATTCCTGGCGCGCGAAGAGGGAGAATACGACCTGAGGTTCGACATTTTCGACCCCGCCACTCCCTATTCTTTCGATTTCCGGATCAATGTGATGCATGAGGAGGTGGAATATTCCCCCTACATATCGAAAGTGGCGGAATATTGCCCGGCGCCGGGACAGTTTGTCAACGAGATGCCGAAATATGAGGAGGGTGACACTTATGCCGACATCCTGAAGAAGACCGAAGAATGCATTTCGGGCACCAACGACGTGATGATAACTCTCGGAGCCTATGGCGGCTATGTCACATTCGCCTTCGACCACACGGTGATCAATGTTCCCGGTGAAAACGACTTCCGCATCTGGGGAAACTGCTTTTACGAACTGACCAATCCCGATGCGAAGGGAGGTTCGGCTGAGCCCGGCATAGTGATGGTTAGCTACGACCGGAACTGCAACGGGCTTCCCGACGACGAATGGTATGAACTGGCGGGAAGCGAATATGACAAGCCTGAAACCCTTCACGATTACACCATCCGCTATCACAGGCCCGACGATTCCCGGAAACCGGTGCCCGACGAATCCGGTTTTCTGACCGATCTGGAATATATCCCCTGGAGCGATTCGGAGGGTAAGGAGAGTTTCCTGCCCAAGAATAGCTTTCACAGCCAGAGCTATTGGCCGCAGTGGGCCGAGGGTGAGACTCTCGAGTTCACCGGGACGCTGCTCTCCCCCAACGCGGTGGATCTCAGCGGTGACGGCAGTTATTACGTGCTTTACAGCTACGACTGGGGATATGCCGACAACCATCCCAACGAATATGAAGACCTGAATTCATTCGACATCGGAAGGGCTGTCGACCGCGAGGGAAGACCGGTGAATCTGCCGGGGGCCGATTTCGTGCGTGTCTACACCGGGCTCAACCAGTATTGCGGCTGGCTTGGCGAGACATCGACAGAGATTTCGCGGGCGCAAGACCTCCACATCCCCGCCAATCCCCTCCTCCCCGAAGATCCGGTAAAAATCAAAGATAGATAATCAGACTAAACCAACACAGATCAATATGAAACAAAAGTTACTGATATCGGCCGGCGTGGCCATAGCCTTCATTGCTGAGGCAGCGGGCGCGGTTGTGGAATTCGACAAAATCAAGCATTGGGCAGGGAGCGGCGACAAATGCGCCGCGCTGGTGATCCAGTTCAACGACGGCAAGAAGGATTGCGCCTACGTGTGGGGCTACCGATGGGACGGTTCGGCTTCGGGCGAGGATATGATGCGCACCGTGTGCGGAGCGAGCAAATCGCTGGCCGCCCTCGTGCAATACACAGGCTCGATGGGCTCGACCCTCAATGGCGTCGGCCTTTCCAAAGACCGGGAATTTCTGTCGTATCTCAACTATGATTTCGAACGCGCCGCCGTTGGGGGAGAGGTGAATTTCAACTATTTCGAGCCCAACACCGGCATGGGGCAGACGGATGCTCCCGGCGACCGGACTCCCGAAATGGTGAAGGCCGCGATCGAGCTGGCAAAAACGAAAGGGATTATAGAGCATCCGCTCAATGCCCGCCGATACGGTTATCCGGCCTACGACTACGATTACTGGCAGCTCGCGGAAGATAAGCGTGAAGAGCCGGGGATGCATTGGCAGTCAGGATGGTATGAGGGCTACTGGAGCTATTGGGTAGGAACGGAAGGAGAGGAACTCTCATATTCCGGGCTTGGGATGTCGTCGTCGCAACTCGGCGACCGCAGCGTCAACCTCTGGAATTACAGCCCCGACATGGCCGATTTCGGATCGGCTCCCGAACCATCTGCCAATTTAGATTATGAAATGGCTGAATTCGGAGAGGAGATGCACGCCGTGGAGCCGCACGTATATCCTGTGGAATTCGACAAAATTCAACAATGGATAGGGAGCGGCGAGAAATTCGCCGCCTTCGTGGTGAAATATAACGACGGGCAGCAGCCCGACAACTTAGTGATCGGCTATCGCTGGAGCGGCGGTTGGGACGACCGTGTCGGCGAAGCAGTGAAAATCGTGAATGGTTCGGACATTCTCACGAGCCGCGCCGACCGTGCTCAGGGGGGAGAATGGAGCGCATACGGAATATATCCCGACGAACCGGAGACCTTCCTGCTCAACGACCGTCTTTTCGTTTCTCCCCGCTCGGTTGTGGTCTATACCTTCACCCGCGAAGGGGCCGAACCCGACTGGCAGACCGAACCGTTGTCGTAT
>SAMEA3663118__coassemble_373_pt1 | contig 14530 bp, 8 predicted proteins | sample SAMEA3663118__metabat2_high_PE_005 | metagenome-assembled genome bin SAMEA3663118 (sample SAMEA3663118) | pig gut metagenome | biome: pig gut; feature: pig-associated habitat; material: faeces | place: Denmark | collected 2012 | reverse complement strand
GTTTCACGCCGTGGAGATCATCCGCACCGCCGGACGGACCTACACCTCGATGCGCACCGGAGAGCGGCGCCGGCGCCCCTTCCGCATTCTGAAGATATGCCTCGACGCCCCCCGCGAGCTCCTCTTCAGCCGCATCAACCTCCGAGTGGACCGCATGGTCGCCGACGGCCTCGAAGAGGAGGCCCGGACAGTCTGGCCACTCAAAGGGCTCAACTCGCTCAATACGGTCGGGCTGAAGGAGATGTTCGACATGTTCGAGGGGAAGATGGAGCGCGCGGTGGCTATAGAGCGCATCAAAAAAAACACGCGAGTCTATGCCAAGAAGCAACTCACGTGGTATAAGCGCGATCCGGAGATCTTGCGCCTCGATATTTCAAAAGCAACGGCCGGCGAACTCGCCGACCGTGTCATTGATATTTATAATTCGGATTATTCCTCGCTCTGAGAGCGGCGCACGGCGCTCGTCGGCGTCACGCTGTCGGGAGTCATAGGAGCCGGCTGGTCGGCCGTGAAGCGCGAGTCTTTCTTTTTCTTCTTTTTCCCTTTGATCGGGTCGAAGCCCTTGCCATAGACGCCGTTGACGTTGCCCTGGGTGATAAACGCCTGATCGTCGATACTCTTGATGATGCGGAAAATCGTGACAGATTCTATCTTGCGACACCACACCATCAGGATCTTCACCTCATGTTTCGAATACCATCCCATGCCGTCGAGCACTGTCACTCCGCGATGGGCCTCCCGGTTGACATGGTCGGCGATCTCTTTCCATTTCGTGGAGAAGATGATAAACTGCGTGGCCTGCCGGTTGGTGTTGATGATCACGTCGGTGATATAGCTATAGATGAAGATGCAGACCCAACCGTAGATAATCCTGGGGAGACATGCCTGCACTCGGGCCTCGAAGTCCCCTTCGAATGGGAGGAAGAGCGTCAGGGCCACGATGGTCATGTCGACGGTCATCAGGATGCGGCCCACGCTGGCGTTGGAAACCTTCGTCACCATGGCGGCGATGATATCCGAGCCGCCCGAGGTGCCGTTATGGATATATGTGGTGCCGATGCCGATGCCCATCAGTATGCCGCCGAGCACGATGCTCATTGCGGCGTCGGTCAGAAGCGGCGGATGGGAGATGAAATATTCCTCGAGCATTCCGACCCACAGCGAGGCTGCCGTCGCCCCGAAAATCGTGCGGATCGTAAAACTGCGTCCGAGCATCTTGTAGCCGCACGTCACCAGGATAATGTTGACGCCATACATGGTCACGGCCACGGGAATCAGCTTGTTTGTCGCGAAATAGACCAGCGTGCCGAGACCGGCCATGCCGCCGACCACAACATTGTGGGGCAAGATGAACGCGCAGAATCCGATGGCATAGATGAAAAGGCCAAGCAGAATCATGGCATAATCCTTAGCCGAGGTCATCAGTTTGGAATAGGTTGACTTAGTCATCTCTGTTTGGTAGGTTACTCTGATTTTCCGGCAAAATTAATCAAAAAGTTCTACTTTCCACAAATTTTTTCCTTAAATTTGCAGCGGCAAGCGGCGGAGCATCTCCGCCTCTCTCCCTGCCGGCAAACGTTCTAATTACAACTCTATCATGATCAAAAGATTACTCGCCTCCCTCCTGCTCGGCGCGACTGTTGCCGCCGGCTGCCATGCCGCCGATTTTTTCTCAACTGAAAAATGCGACCGTCTGCTCAGCATCGGTGTCCGCGCCGCCGTCAACACCTCCAACCGCACCATAGGCGACAAAGCCTATCCCGGAGCATACCATCATGAGAACTGGGGCTGCGGCTTCGACCTCGGCGCCGTCGCCACGCTCAACATCCGCGACTACATCGCCATCCAACCCGGAGCCTTCTTCGAACACCGCACCGGCAGCTACACCCTCATCGGAGCCGAAGAGGGTCAGGCCTACACCGTGGCTCAGGCCGGATCGCGATCCACCGAGAATCTGGTGATCCCCGTGCTCGCCCTGGTGCGCTTCAACGTCACCGACGACGTGCGCTGGAACGTGGAGGTCGGTCCATACTTCTCATTCCTCCTCGGCAAAAGCATGAAAAACAAGAAGGTGGTGTCAGACGGACCGCTTGATTTCTCGCCCATCTTCACCACCTCGCCCGCATCGTTCGACTTCGGATTCAAAATCGGAACGGGCCTGCAGATTATCGACCACTGGTATGTCGGCGCCCACTACATGGCCGGATGCCTCGACGCCTGGAAAGAGCAGAGCGTCGGAAGCTACAAGCGCACCTTCGGAGGCGTAACAAAAGGCTGGGTCTTCTCAGTAGGCTACGACTTCTAAAAGAAGCCTAAACCCTAAAACCCTAAACTTTAAACTTTAAACTTTAAACTTTAAACTTTAACCCTTAAACTTTAAACCTAAACCCTAAAGCTTCTCCTTCATCCGCTTGTAGATGAAGGCTTTGCCGCGGGTCATAGGCGAGCCTGACGGTTTCTTCACGCCGGGAAACGCCACGGCGCCATCCTTCTGCACCCATTCCACCACTTCGTCCATCCATTTGATCATTCCCTCGCGAGTGGGGTGAGGGTTCGAACGGCTCTGGCGCGGAATGCTGAGCTGCAGAGAGTTGAAGAAATGTCCCTCGCCGAGCTGCTCGGAGAGCCAGTCGCAGATCACCTTCCCCTCCTTATGGCCGGGCCACGACGGCGGACCGACCCAGATCAGCGGCGTGTCGCCGGCGGCGCTCTTTATCTTGTCGAGGCCGCTTTTAAGCGCCACCTCCGGCTTCTTCTCGAAAAGCTCGTTCATGCCGAGGCTCACGAAGATGGCGTCGGGATCCTGCTGGCGGATTATCCTCTTCAGTCCGGCGGCCGACCCCCATTTGCGGATCGTGCTCCCGTCCCATACCACTGTTGCAACCTCGAAACCGTTCTCCTTGGCGTAGGCCCCGAGGCGCTCGGAAAGCCAGCCCGTCATCGAATCGCCGATAAACAGCACTTTTTTCACCACCGGGCGCTCATCTTTCTGCTCCGCGGCGTGGGCCTGCGCATGAGTCTGCTGATGAGCCTGCGGGGCCGGTGTCATGCCGGCGCTCTGAACGCTCCCGATTGAAAGCAATATGGCCGGAATTATCAGATATTTCTTCATCGTCATGTTATTTGGCTGCAAAATTAATAAAAATTCCGCCACTGCGGTGATTAATTATACACGCTTTGCGGAATTTTAGCTAATTTTGCAACTGAGACTCTCAACTCGCCAACCGATAACAAAGCATAAACAAGATATGAACGAATCCGCAACCCAGACTCCCTCCGCCGGCGACGGCAAGAAAAAGATAGTGCTCAGCGGCATCCGCGCCACGGGCAACCTCCATTTGGGCAACTATTACGGTGCCCTCAATAAATTCGTGCGCATGCAAGACGACTACGATTGCCGTTATTTCGTGGCCGACCTCCACGCGCTCACCACTCATCCCGACCCCAAGATGCTCCACGAGAACGTGAAAGACATCCTGGCCGAATATCTCGCCGCCGGACTCGATCCCGACAAGAACGTGATCTACGTGCAGAGCGACATCCCCGAGATCTCGGAGATGTATCTGCTGATGAACATGCACGTCGGCATCGGTGAGCTCATGCGCACCGCCTCTTTCAAAGACAAGGCCCGCAAGGCTCTCGGCATCAACTCCGATTCCGACGAGATCGAGAAAGACATCATCGGCAACCAGACCAACCAGCGCGTCAACGCCGGCCTCCTCACCTACCCGACGCTTATGGCCGTCGACATCCTCATCCACCATGCCGACCTCGTGCCCGTGGGCAAGGACCAGGAGCAGCACCTCGAGCTAACACGCCGTTTCGCACGCCGTTTCAACTCCTTCTACAAGACCGAATATTTCGGCGAGCCGGTCAACTTCAACTTCGGAGGCAACGCCGTGAAAGTTCCCGGCCTCGACGGTTCCGGAAAGATGGGCAAGAGCGAGGGCAACTGCATATATCTGATCGACGACGAGAAGACGCTCCGCAAGAAAGTGATGCGCGCCGTGACCGACGAGGGGCCGAAGGTGCCCAATCAGGAGGTGAGCGAACCAATCCGCAACCTCTTCACCCTCATGGAGCTCGTCTCCACCCCCGACACCCTCGAGCATTTCAGGAACGCTTACGCCGACTGCTCCATCCGCTACGGCGACCTCAAGAAACAGCTCGCCGAGGATATCCTCAAGGTGACGCTCCCGATCCGCGAGCGCATACTCGACATCCGCAGCAACGAGGAATATCTCGGCCGCGTCGTGAAGCAGGGCGCCGAACGCGCCCGCGAGACTGCCGCCAAGACGCTGGCCGACGTGCGCCACATCATGGGCATCCGCAAGTTCTATTGATTGCAAACCGCTCCGATTCCCTCCGACGAGCAGCTAACTCCCGCCTGAATTATGGTTCTCAACTGGATATGGATCGCTTTCTTCGCCATCGCCTTCCTGATGGCGCTGGGCACCACCATCTTTACCGGAGAGCTCGGCGTATGGACCGAGATAATGAACGCCTCCTTCTCGCAGGCGGCCTTCGCCTTCGAGATCTCGCTGGGGCTGACCGGCGTGCTCACGCTCTGGATGGGAATCATGAAGGTGGGTGAGCGCGGCGGAGTGATCGAGTTTTTCGGACGACTCATCTCTCCGTTTTTCTCGCGGCTGTTTCCGGGCATTCCGAAGGGCGACCCGGCGATGGGGGCGATCTTCATGAACATCTCCGCCAACATGCTCGGGCTCGACAACGCCGCCACGCCGATGGGGCTCCGCGCCATGCAGGAGATGCAGAGACTCAACGACAAGAAAGACACCGCCACCGACGCCATGATCATGTTTCTCGTGCTCAACAGCTCGGGACTCTGTCTGATTCCGATCAGCATCATGATGTATCGCGCCCAGGGAGGGGCGTCGAACCCGACCGACATCTTCCTGCCGATACTGATAGCCACAGCCATCGCCACGCTCGTAGGACTGATAGCACTCTGCCTGAAGCAGCGCATCCGCATGGACAGGGTGATCTGGACGTGGCTCGGCGCCATCGCCGGGGTGGTGGCGCTCGTCACCTGGTTCTTCTCTTCGCTCCCCGCCGACAAGGTGCAGCTTTACAGCACGTTTGCCGCCAATTTCCTTCTTTTCTGCGTGATAATCGCCTTCCTTGCGGCCGGAGTTCGCAAGAAGCTCAACGTCTACAACGTCTTCATCGAAGGAGCTAAGGAGGGATTCAAGACGGCCGTGATGATCATCCCCTATCTGGTGGCGATTTTGGTGGCGATCGGCATGTTCAGGGCTTCCGGGGCGCTCGACGTCTTCACCGGATGGGTCGAAGCCTTTCTAGGCTGGCTCGGATTCGATACACAATGGGTCGGCGCGTTGCCCACCATGCTCATGAAACCTCTGAGCGGATCGGGGTCATGCGCCATGATGCTCGACGTGATGCACGCCAACGGAGCCGACGCCTTCGTCAGCAAACTCGCCGCCTGCGTGCGCGGCTCGACCGACACCACCTTCTATATCCTTGCAGTCTACTTCGGCTCGGTCGGCGTCTCCAAGACCCGCTACGCCGCCGGCTACGCCCTGCTCGCCGACATAACCGGAGCAGTAGCCGCCGTAATAGTAGCCTACCTCTTCTGGGGGTAGATTGCAGATCTTAGATTGTAGTTTGTAGTTTGTAGATTTTAGATTTTAGTTTGTAGGGAATATCAGCTCTAAGTGCTTATAGGGCAACCCCGTAGGAGTAGGGCACCCCCCCTTGGGGTTCATGCCTTTGGTTCGCTAACCCGGGGTACCGAGATGCAACCCCCTCGGGGTTGGCAGCCAGCGTGGCATACCGGACTTTCATATCCGACAGCAAGCAATCCACGTGTGTCTTCTATGAGCCGGCGGAACGCGTTAGCGGGGTCGGGTGCTCCGCCTAAAAGCGGTGGGGCGAAGAAGTTTTTTTTGACTATTTCACTTATTTTATGGCGGATAGGGACTCTATCCCACTTTTTTCTTGGTCAATTTGAGAATATGCGTTAACTTTGCAACCGATTTACGAAAGGTTATCTTCAGGATTAGATCAAGGTTAAAACAGCTTACACAACAAATCTAACTATAATGAAAGCATTATTGAAAACGGTTCTTGCCGCAACAGCACTAATTCTGTGCGGACAAAATGCTTATGCCCTTAGGTATTTTGGAATTAATGTTAAAGCGAAGGACGGACTCGGGTTAGTTGCAGCCAATGATAAGAGCTCGACTCCTGATGACAGCAAATTCACCGGTGAAGACGGTGAATTTCATCAGTTTAACTTTACGATTAGTGGCCTCGCCTCTACAAATGACATTTATCTCTTTGCAAAAGACAGCAAAAATTACACATTTGATCATTGGGAAGATCAAAATGGCAATAACGTCTGTTCAGACCGGGACTGTAGTTTTAAACTGGCCGGTTCATCAACTGTAGGTTTCAGAAAAATATATTACTACACAGCGGTATTCAAACCAAATCCCACGTTTACATACAAAGCCAACGTAAAAATTGACGGAGCCCCGGCCGGATATGCAAAAGTTTACGCTTCTCTTTCTGATCAAGCCAATCCGGATCCTTCTGAATTCCGTGATGCGGGAAGTACATTCACTTTCGAATGGGAAGCACCAAATGATCAGCCACAAAAAACGATTTACATCTATACTATTCCTACCGATCAGAGATATCAGTTCACTGGCTGGAGTGGTGAAACTTCTGCATCAGTAAACAAAGCAGAGATAGTAGTAACAGGATCATCCACAGATACTCCAACGTTCTATTGCACTGCAAACTATCTTGAAAATCAGATTAATGTAAACTACGTTGCTTCAGAATTCAATGGTGTTCAACCCGAACTTTCCATATCTGATGACTATTGCGTTCCAGGTAATGAGATCACCGTCTCGGCCAAAGCCCCGGTAATCAGCGGACTCACCGACAAAGAGGGTAATCCGGCCCGCAACAATCACTTCGTATTCCGCAACTGGACCGACCAGAACGGCAACATCATTTCCGACCAGCCGGAATACACCTTCACTGTCAGCGGCAAGCAGGATCTCACCGCCCACTTCGACTTCGTGCCGACATTCAAGGGGGCGGGCTACTACCGCATCAAATCCTCCCGCCAGGACTACACCGAATATCTCAAGGCCGTCGGCAACGTAAGCCTCAGCAGCGGCAACCTCCTCACCGACGATTACTACATGACCGCCGACATGGTGCTCGCAGGCTATAAAGCAGCCGAAAACGCCGCTCCCTACTCGGAAGGCAACCTCGTTCCCTTCTCCGAAAGCGACCCCGCCACAATCTGGTGGCTCGATTCCGACGAATATTTCGACAGCGAAAAATATACCGACATTTCCAAAGTCGAGTCGTTTGGCGATTTCAACCGTTTTAAAGGCATCATCGTGCAATCGGGCGCCGATCTAAAATCGCAGAACCTCACAGCCGAGAACTACATGAGCAATTACGGGAGCCATCTCTGGATGAGCAACGGCGCTTATGCCGGAAGTATCGCGCTGAAAGGTAGGGCAATGACTACGAAATATATTGCCCGCTTCGACGGCGACGAATGGTATGGCGGCGTAGCCCACAACGGCGGCGAAGACGTCAGATCATCCTTCGAGTTCGAGCCGATCGACCTCGCCCACGCCGATCAGTTCTTCTTCGGCGCCAAACCCGACGACAACACCTACTGCTTCTGCGGAGGCTACCTTTCCGGCACCAAGATGCAATATGAAGAGGGATTCTGGACGACAATGTACACCGCCTTCCCCTACGAATGCATCGACGGAACGAAAGCCTTCTACATCGCGAAGAGCGCCGACGGCACCGGTTTCGTGGTCAAACCGATCGAGACAGTTTCCGACAACGGCAACGTGGTGGTTCCGAAAGAGACGGCAGTGCTTCTGAAATGCAACAGCGTCGACCCGAAAGAGAACCGTCTCATCCCGCTCCCTATGAACGCTTCTTATGCCGCACCCTCCGACAATCTGCTCCGCGGCGACTATCAGACCAACAACGTCACCCGCTCCGGAAGCGACCTCGAGAAAGCGAAATCCTACCACTACACATGGCTTGACGGAGGCAACTGGCACTCCAACTATCAGAACAGCGACTATACACAGCTCACCAGCGACCATTACGTGCTCGACCTCTCGCCCCGCTCGCACGACGCGGTGCGTCCGCGCGAAGCAGTTGCCTCCGAGGCAAGTCCCATCCAGTTCCGCCGCGTGACTGAATCGCGTCCGCTGATGGCCAACGGCGTCTATCTGAACGCAAGCGAAGTGCTCGCAGCCAACCCTGAAGTAGGCGACTCCTTCGACGTCTTCAACGGAGGACTCAACACCGGCGTGGAGGAAATCGAAGCTGCCGAAGAGGCCGGCGACGACGCCTGGTATACTCTCAGCGGCATCCGCGTGGACCGTCCGCAGCGCGGCCAGATCTACATCCACAACCACCGGAAGATTAGGTTTTAGGTTTTAGGCTTTAGAGCTTTAGAGCTTTAGAGCTTTAGAGCTTAGATAAATAAAAAATTCGGGGCGCTCCGATCGGAACGCCCCGAATTCTTTATTTATTCCCGTTTTCAGGCGTCGACGCCGAGCGCGGCAAGCGACGCGCGAATGGCGGCAAGCTTCTCGTTGGCATCGCTCTGCTTCTTACGCTCCACAGCCACCACGGCTTCGGGAGCGTTGGCCACAAAGCGTTCGTTGGAGAGCTTCTTCTCCACGCCGGCAAGGAAACGGGTGTAATAGTCGAAATCCTTGCGCAGACGGGCAACTTCCTCCTCAACGTTGATCTTGTCGGCCAGAGGCACGCTATATTCCGTAGCGCCGACGATAAAGGCCGATGCCGCGGGATTCTTCTCCTCCACGCTCTTGATCTCCGACAGATTGCCCATCTTCACCAAGATGCTGTCGAGCTTCGGATCGTGCGGGCCCTTCACGTCGAGTTCGAGAGGCTCACGCTGCGGCAGCTGCTTCTGCTTGCGCACCGTGCGGATGCCGGCCACAACCTCCTTCAGATGCTCGAACGCCGAGAGGAGCGCCTCGTCGGGCTCGTCGGCCTTCGGCAGCTGGGCTGTCATGATGCTCTCGCCCGGCTTGCGCTCGGCGAGATGCTGCCAGAGTTCCTCGGTGATGAAAGGCATGAAGGGATGCAGCAGGCGCAGAAGGGTGTCGAAGAAATCGAGCGTCGCGCGATAGGTATCCCCGTCGATCGGCGCGCCGTAGGCCGGCTTGATCATCTCGAGATACCAGGCCGAGAACTCGTCCCAGAAAAGACGGTAGACAGCCATCAGCGCCTCCGAGATGCGGAACTTGCCCATCAGGTCGTCCATCTCAGCCATGCAGACCGACAGACGCGAGCGGAACCATTCCACAGCCAGGTGCGAGCTCTCCGGCTGAGCGATGCTCTCGTCGACGGCCCACCCCTTCAGCAATCGGAAGGAATTCCAGATCTTGTTGCAGAAATTGCGGCCCTGCTCGCAGAGCGAATCGTCATACATTATATCGTGGCCGGCCGGAGCGGCAAGCATGATGCCCATGCGCACGCCGTCGGCGCCGAATTTGTCGATAAGTTCCAGAGGATCAGGCGAATTGCCCAGCGACTTCGACATCTTGCGGCCGAGCTTGTCGCGCACGATGCCCGTGAAATAGACATTCCCGAAAGGTTTCTTCCCCGTGAACTCGTAGCCGGCCATGATCATGCGGGCCACCCAGAAGAAGATGATGTCGGGGGCCGTCACAAGGTCGCTCGTCGGATAATAATATTTGAATTCCTTGTTGTCGGGGTCGAGGATGCCGTTGAAAAGCGAGATCGGCCAGAGCCAGGAGGAGAACCAGGTATCGAGGCAGTCAGGGTCGCGTTTCAGGTCGGCGAGCGTCAGCGAAGCGTCGCCCGTCTTCTCGATAGCCTTCTCGAGCGCCTGAGCCTCGTTCTCGGCCACAACGAATCCGCCCGAGGGGAGGAACCAGGCCGGAATCTGATGGCCCCACCAGAGCTGGCGCGAGATGCACCAATCTTTGATCGTCGACATCCAGTGACGGTAGACGTTCTTGAACTTCGCCGGAACATACTTGATCTCGTCCTCTTCCACAGCCTTCAGGGCCGGACGGGCCAGCGACTCCATCTTAACAAACCACTGCATCGAGAGCTTCGGTTCGATCACGGCGTCGGTGCGCTCCGAATGGCCCACCTTGTTGACGTAATCCTCCACCTTCTCCACGAGGTCGCGGGCCTTGAGATCCTCCATGATCTTGTCGCGCACCTCGAAGCGGTCGAGGCCGACATACATTCCGCCGGCTTCCGAGATCGTGCCGTTGTCGTTGAAGATGTCGATCGAAGGGAGATTGTATTTGTCGCCGAGCATATAGTCGTTGACGTCGTGGGCCGGGGTGACCTTGAGGCAGCCCGTGCCGAATTCCATGTCGACATATTCATCCATGATGATAGGCACCGAGCGGCCCACCATCGGCACGATCACGCGCTTCCCTTTCAGCCAGGAATAGCGCTCGTCGTTGGGGTTGACGCAGACGGCCGTATCGCCCAAGATTGTCTCCGGACGCGTAGTGGCCACCACGATATAGCGGTCTTCACCCTCCACATAATAGCGGAGATGGAAGAGATGGCTGTGTTCCTCCTTATAGATCACCTCCTCGTCGCTGAGGGCGGTCATGGCCTGCGGGTCCCAGTTGACCATTCGGACGCCGCGATAGATCAGCCCCTTGTTGTAGAGGTCGTTGAAGACGCGGATCACGCTCTTGGAGCGCGTCTCGTCCATGGTGAAGGCAGTGCGTTCCCAGTCGCACGAAGCGCCGAGCTTGCGCAGCTGGCTCAGGATGATGCCGCCATATTTCTCGGTCCAGTCCCAGGCATGGCGCAGAAACTCCTCGCGAGAGAGGGAATGCTTGTCGATGCCCTCCTTGGCGAGCTTGGCCACGACCTTGGCCTCGGTCGAGATGGCCGCGTGGTCGGTGCCCGGCAACCAGCAGGCGTTCTTGCCCGTCATGCGCGCCCGGCGCACCAGAATGTCCTGAATCGTGTTGTTGAGCATGTGACCCATGTGGAGAACTCCCGTCACGTTGGGCGGCGGTATAACTATAGTATAGGGCTCCCGGTCGTCAGGCTCCGAATGGAAGAGACCGTGCTCCATCCAATAGGCATACCACTTGTCTTCAACCTCTGAAGGGTCGTACTTGGTAGCTAATTCGTTCATATATTGATTATGATGTTGTCAGAACTGCAAAATTACAAATAAACTCGCTAATCTCCCCAATTTTCAGCCGGAAAATATCCAATCGGCTCCTAAATTTGCATAAAAAGCAGATTTTTCGTATTTTTGCACATTAAGTATCAAAAGGAATCAAAGCTGACGTGCCGATGCGCCCGCTTTGTCTTATTCATTTAATCAAAACACATCATGCAGTATTATCTGAACATCAACAATCAGTCGATCGGTCCGATGAGCGCCGACCAAGTAATGGCCTACAACATTGATTCGAACACACCGGTGAGCGCCGACGGCGGCCCCTGGCAGCCTCTCTACACCCACCCCGAACTAATGCAGCTTCTCCAGGCGCGCAAGGCTCCCGCAGCCGGACAGTCTGACTCGAAGCGCGTGCTCTGCGGAATCATGGCGATCATCTTCGGAACGCTCGGCATCCAGTATTTCCTCTGCGGAAAGACGACTGCCGGAATCCTGACGATCCTGATCTCCCTCGTGACATGCGGAGCCTGGGGTCTGATCACCTTTATCCAGGGAATCCTCATGCTCACCATGAGCGACGAGCAGTTCGAACAGAAATTCGTGACAAGCACCACTACTTTCCCCATCTTCTAAAACGGCAATTAAACCTCATCATCCCCGGGGGCGGAGCTTGCTCTGCCCCCGGCTAACAATACAACCTTCCGCTATAAATCTATAAATGGAGATTACCGACAGAAGAACCGTGCTCGCGGGAATGTATCGCGACTGGTTTCTTGAATATGCTTCATACGTGATTCTGGAGCGAGCCGTGCCGCATATCGAAGACGGCCTCAAGCCCGTGCAGCGGCGTATTCTCCACTCCATGAAAAATCTCGACGACGGCCGTTTCAACAAGGTGGCCAACATCGTGGGCAACACCATGCAGTTCCACCCCCACGGCGACGCCTCGATCGGCGACGCCCTCGTGCAGCTCGGCCAGAAGGAGCTTCTCATCGACACCCAGGGAAACTGGGGAAACATCCTCACCGGCGACTCGGCGGCAGCCCCCCGTTATATCGAGGCCCGTCTATCCGAATTCGCCATCGAGACCGTTTACTCCCCGAAAATCACCCAGTGGACCAAGAGCTACGACGGCCGCAAGGACGAACCCGTAACCCTTCCCGTGAAATTTCCCCTCCTCCTCGCCCAGGGCGTGGAGGGCATCGCCGTCGGTCTCTCCTCGAAAATTCTTCCCCACAACTTCAACGAGATTCTCGACGCAGCCATCGACTGCCTCCACGGCCGCGAGTTCCGCCTCCTCCCCGACTTCCAGACCGGCGGACTGCTCGACGCCTCGAAATATAACGACGGCCGGCGCGGCGGCTCCGTGCGCGTCCGAGCCAAGATCGAGAAACTCGACAACAAGACCCTCGTGATCACCGAGCTCCCCTTCGGCAAGACCACCTCAACCCTCATCCAGTCGATCCTCACCGCCATGGAGAAGGGGAAGATCAAGATCCGCCATGTCGACGACAACACCTCCAAAGAGGCCCGCATCATAGTGCATCTCCTCCCCGGATCTTCCTCCGACAAGACCATCGACGCCCTCTACGCCTTCACCGACTGCGAGGTCTCCATCTCCCCCAACTGCTGCGTGATCCGCGACAACAAGCCGGAATTCCTCAGCGTCACCGAGCTGATGCAGGACTCCGTGAACCGCACCCGCGAAGCCCTGCGCCGCGAGCTCGAGATAGCCCTCGGGGAAACCCGCGAGACCCGGCTCTTCGCCTCGCTCGAAAGATTATTCATCGAAGAGCGGATGTATAAAGACAAGCAGGTGGAGGAGGCTCCCGACATGGAGTCGGCAATCCGCCGCCTCGACACCCTCTTCGATCCCTGGAAACCGAGTTTCTACCGCCCTATCAACGACGAAGACCTCATCCGCCTCTGGGAAATCAAGATGGGGCGCATCTTGAAGTTCAACTCCGCGAAGGCCGACGAGAAAATTGCCCGACTCGACGCCGACATCGAGCGAATGACCTACGACATCGAGCATATCGACGAAACCACCGAGCGCTGGTATCTCCATCTCAAGGAGAAATATGGCGCCGCCCATCCGCGCCTCACCACCCTCCGCAGCTTCGACTCCATCGAGGCTACGAAAGTGGCCGAAGCCAACCGCCGGCTCTACTATGACGCAGAAGGCGGGTTTATAGGCACCGCCCTAAAAGACAATGAGTTCCTCTTCAACTGCTCCGACCTCGACGACATCCTCGTGATCTATCGCGACGGAACCTATAAGATCGTGCGAGTGGCCGACAAGCTATATATCGGCAAGAAGGTGATCCACATCAGCGTCTATAAGAAACGCGACGAACGCACCACCTACAACATCATCTACCGCAACGGCCTCGGCGGCAACTCCTACATGAAGCGCTGCCATATCACAGGCCTCACCCGCGACAAGGATTACGACCTCACCAAGAAGGCGAAAGGGAGCCGCATCGAATGGCTCACCGCCAACCCCAACGGCGAGGCGGAGACCGTCAGGGTGACACTCGTCGACGAACCGAACGGCACCGGGCGCCGACCGCGCAACACTGAAATCACCATCGACTTCTCCACGCTCGCCATCAAGGGGAAGGATTCGCTCGGCAACCTCGTGACCAAATACAAGATCAAGAGCGTATCGATGGAACGCAAGGGAACAAGCACCCTCGGAGGACGCGAGGTCTGGTTCGACCCCGACGTGATCCGCCTCAACTACGACGGCCGAGGCCGAAGCCTCGGTGTGTTCCAGGGCGACGACAAGGTGCTCGTGATCACCCGCGACGGCGAATATTTCACCTCCTCCTATTCCGACACCAACCATTACGACGACAACATTCTCATCATCGAGAAATTCGATCCGCAGAAGGTCTGGACACTCGTCCTCTTCGACAACGCCCTCGGCTTCCCCTATCTGAAACGCTTCCGCTTCGAGGCTTCCGCCCGTCCGCAGCGCTTCTTGGGCAGCGAAAAGGGCGGCGACCTCATCCTTCTGACCGACACCCGCCGGCCCAAGCTGCTCCTCACCTTCGGAGGCGACGACGCCGAGCGCCCGCAGGTAGAGATCGACGCCGAAGAATTTATCGCCGAGAAGAGCTTCAAGGCAAAAGGAAAACGCCTCACCACCTTCACCCTCGACCGGGTTGAAGAGCTCCCCTCCCCCGAGCCGGAAGAGGAAGAAGCAGAAGAACCCGAACCAGATCAAGAGCCTGAGCAAGGACCGGAAGCCAAGTCCGAACAAGAACCTGAGGCAGTTAACGGTGCCGACGACGAAGTCGGAGAAGCCCCTGAACCTAAAAA
>SAMEA3663118__coassemble_372_pt1 | contig 14541 bp, 10 predicted proteins | sample SAMEA3663118__metabat2_high_PE_005 | metagenome-assembled genome bin SAMEA3663118 (sample SAMEA3663118) | pig gut metagenome | biome: pig gut; feature: pig-associated habitat; material: faeces | place: Denmark | collected 2012 | reverse complement strand
CTTCCAGTTTGGCACTGCAGCTGCAGCTCCCGCAGCCGCTCCGAAGCCCGCCGCACCGAAAGCCGCTCCCGCCAAACCAGCTCCCGCACCCAAGGCTGATGTAGCTCCGGTTCATCCTGTCGACATCAACCGCGCTCTTGCAAGCGTCGACGGCGGCACATCGGGCATCAATCCTGTGCTCCAGCGCAACAAGGAGGCCGGCGCCGCTCTGCATCTTGCAGCCGGCACCACGATGGAGATCAACGTATCTCCCGACGGCGGAATCACAATCCGCATCTCCACAGGCAAATAATCCGAACCCTCAATCAAACAAAGAGGCCGGCTGCTTTGACGCAGCCGGCCTTTATAAGTTTATAAGACTTATAAGATTTATAAGACTTACCTAAAACCTAACGCCTAATAACGCCTAATCAGTGAAGTCGATGGAGAGGCCGAGGCGGAACTGGCGCGGATCGAGAGGATAGTGGGGGATGGAGAAGTAGTCTTTCGAAAACCAGCCCTGGTTGAGGTGCGAACACATCAGGAAGAATCTCACCTTGTATAGCTTGGCGGTGAGATAGACATTGGAGAAGATGTAGTTGCCAACCTCGGTGGCGTTATCGCCCTGAACATGGAAAGACATCGTGGCCGGCTGATACATCATTCCTTTATATTTAGTATAGTAGTTGCAGTCAATGCCGATTTGCACAGTCAGCGCCTTGAACGCCTTGAAATACAGGAACATGTTGCTATATACCGCCAGTTCCGGAAGCGGGAGCACGCGGTCGTTCGACGTGGCCTGATAGGTGATGGTATTGTTCCAGTTCCAGATTCCGAACTTCAGTTTCTGCTCGAGTTGGGCGGAGAAGACCTGAATGCTTCCGCCATGCTGCTGCGGAAGCGACTCGGAATTGAAATAGACCATGTTCTGCACGTTTTCGACTCCGACGCGGAGCTCGGTGCGGCTCCAGGGAATGTAAAGGCGCCCCTCGGCGCGGAAACTGCGGACTTTGCCGAAATTGTTGTGCCATGCGAAATGGTTGCCGACATAATCGTTGTAGATATAGTTAGGCTCGAGGTTGCGGAAAAATCCGTTGGCCGAGATTTTGACGGTGTCTTTGCCAAGACGGAATCTTGTTTCGATTTCACCCTTCACGTCGATATCTCCGGCCACATTGCCGAGGACTCCGAATTTGGCGTCGGCCGAATAGCGGATATGGCTACCCTTAGTCTTCGCAATTCGTCCGCCGACCCAGAAACGGTTCCGGCTTTTGGATGTTACGAGTTTTGAATCGGGAAGGGGCGTGAGATTGCCGTCCCCGGAGTTGTCTCCCGAGTTGTCTCCGGAGCCCGGGTCGTCGCCGATGTCGGCAGAGTCCCATTTGTCGAGACCTTGCGTGCGGTAGCGGAACTTGTCGTGGTCGTATATGACGTAGGCGGAGAGTCCGAACTTGGCCCACTTCTGGAAACCCTCGATCATTTCGATGCCGAATGAATTGGAGAGGCTCCAGTAGGAGTCGCGGTCGAGAGTCTCGGATGAGTCGAAATAGGTGTTTTTCCAGAAATCGGGTTCGTCGCCGTCGGGGAGGTTGCGGAACATTCGCTTGCTTCCCGTATAGTCGAACGAATAGACGAGGCGTGTCGAGGCCACAAACTCCTTACGTTCCACAGTGTCTTCAGGCTGGGTGATGTCGCGCCAGTAGCCAAGCTTATAGACATGGCTCATATAGAATTCTCCGCCCGAGACGCGGTTGTGGGCGTCGGTGAGGTTGGTGGGTATTGCTTTCGGCTCGATGGAGTTCACGCCTCCCTGCAGCTGGGCCGGGTCGGTGATATAGAGGTCGTCGGTGATACCGCCGCTCTCCTTGTTGAGATGGTTGAAATGGTTGAAGAAGGCCTGCATCTCGTAGCGGTCGCCCGCATAGTAGCCGCTGAATCCATAGCCGAGTTCCTTTGTTGCCTGCTCTGCGTAGGCTCCTTTTGTATAAGGATATTTCACCCATGCGCCGATACCGATCTTGCGGTTGACATTTCCGGCGAAAGTGGCGCTGAGGTTGTCGGTGCGCACGTCGGAACCGAATCCCATGTCATATCCAAGCTGGGTGAAGGGGATATACATGTTGTAGAACTTCTGCTTCGCGAAAGTCGGCACCCATTCGATGATTGCGTTTTCGAAAAAGAAGCGCTGTTCCTCGGGGCGTTGGAAATAGATCATGTTGAGAGCAGGGCCGCCCCATTGGCCGGTGGTGGCGTAAGCGTCGGTGCGGATTGCGTTGACGAAACGGCGCTGGAAGTTATATAGGGTTGTGTCGAGGGTCGACTCGATGTGAGCGCCAAGGGGGAAAGAGAGAGTCCAGGCCGAACCGGGAGGGTATTTCTTGGAGGTAGTATTCTTCTCCTTGGCGTCCATGGTCTTGAACGCCTTCTGCGCCCGGGCCGGGATGGCGGCAAACAGTAAAATAGCCACCGAGGCGGCCAGCGACAGCCTCAGTGGCATTTTCTTTAATATTAGTATTGCCTTTTGAATTGGCATATTCTTATCTTGTTTTGAACAGAGTGCAAAATTACAAAAATCCTCTGCCACTTGCAAGAAAAAGGGAATCCAAGTGCCTTGGCAAGTGAATTGCCAAGTGCCTTAGATGGAGGCGCGACCGATTACAAGGCGGGCTGATGGGCCTCGCGCGTAAGGTCGTTTACCGTCTTAACCGGGTTGAAAGTCTCGGCGGGCACTTCGATGAAGAGAGTGTTCCAGTCGCTCATGGCTCCGTTCCAGAGGCCGGGAAGCTCGAGGGCCTTGATCTCGACTCCTTCGCGGCTTTTCTGCGAGATGAAGCCTGTGGCGCGGTCCACATATTCCGGAAGGTCGAACTTCTCTCCCTTATAATTTTTCGTGGCAACGGCGAGGTCGACGGGATTGAAGTGGGTTGCCTCCTTCATCATTTTCATCGCATTCTTGTCGTCGGGGTTGATCTGGCTCGATTCGAGGATCTGAGGCGAGACGGTTCCGTCGGGATTGTAAGCGAGGAATGGGCCGCCGCCGGGTTCTCCTTCGTTGCGCACCATTCCGCAGACGCGCACCGGGCGGTTGAGCTTTGAGAAAATATAGTCGCGTTTCTGCTCGATGTCCATGGAGTCGGCCTTGTCGTGGGTGATGCAGAGCACATTGCGCATGAAGTGGAGCATCTCTTCGAGACGTTCGGGATTGCGCTCGCCCCCCTTGATCATGCGGCAGTATTCGTTGATTTTCTGCTTGACGGCCACGAGCGTTCCGCCGAGCACGCGCTTTGACTGAATAGTTGCTTCGCGGCGGGAGTCGGGCACGACGTTGTCGATGTTTTTGATAAAGATCACGTCGGCGTCAAGGTCGTTGAGGTTTTCGATAAGTGCTCCGTGGCCTCCGGGGCGGAAGAAGAGCTTTCCGTTCTCGCGATAAGGGGTGCCGTCGAGGTTGGCGGCCACTGTGTCGGTGCTCGGTTTCTGCACGCTGTAGTCTACCTCGTAGGTCACGCCGTAGATATTGCCGAGATGTCCGGCTTCCTGCTCCACTTTGCGCTGCACGAGGGGGAGATGGTCATCGCTCACGGTGAAGTGCACGCAGACCTTGCCATCCTTGCCGGCGGCATATTGCGCGCCTTCGGCGAGATGCTCCTCGAGGGCGGTGCGGGTGTCGCCGATAACCATGTGGAATTCAAGCAAGGCTTTGGGCAGATAGCCGTATCCGAGACCCTGACGCTCGATGAGGGCCTTTACGATATCCTTATATCTTTTTTCAGCGAGGAGGGTAGTGACGCTTTTGCCATAAAGCTCCACGCATTTTTCATTCAGGCGGGGGAAGAAGGCGAAGTTTTCGATATTGTCGAAAAAGCGGCGCATGAAGTCGTCGGCGGGCTTATCTTTGTCGCCGTTGACGAAGGCGAAAAGGTTTTTGAACATTCTGGAAGCCGCGCCGCTGGCGGGCACCATTTTCATCACCTTGGCTCCCCTGCCGAGATATTCTTCCCAGCAGGCAGTGGCACCTTCGGCCATGGCCGGTGTCAGCACGCTGATGCCGTGGCCGGGAGTGGCGGGTGCCTCAATCTTTAGCCAGGGAAATCCGTCGCGGATCATTTCAAGCTGTTCGATCAGTTTTTCGCGCGAAATGCCTTTCTTCTCAAGCACTTCGAGATCAATTTTCTCAAATTTCATTTCCTGTTGTAATAATTCAATGTTTGTATATCTTGTTGCTTCAATGGAGAATCAAAGTCAATCCTGAGTCTATTCATTCGGAAGATCAGTATTTTGTCACGTCGGGACTGGAGGCCCATTTTTCGAAGGCCTTGATGGTCTCGCTGTTGTCGACATGCACGCCGGGCACGTTTCTCTCCTCCGGACGGCGTTCGATCTCGTCGTAGATAAACTTGTCGGAGAAGTCGATGGCGTCGGCGTCTTCCTTGGTGTTGCCGTAGAATATCTTTCTGACGCCGGCCCAGTAGAGGGCCGAGAGACACATCGGGCAGGGTTCGCAGCTGGAATAGACTGTGCAGCCTTCGAGCTTGAATGAACCGAGCTTATGACAGGCGTTTCTGATGGCGTTGACTTCGGCATGTGCCGTCGGGTCCTGGTCGATCGTCACGGAGTTGGCTCCGGTGGCAATCACTTCTCCATCTTTGACGATCACTGCGCCGAAGGGGCCGCCTCCGCGGTCGATGTTGTCGTAAGATATTTTTGCAGCCATCTGCATGAACTCCGGCCGATAGTCGCGGAGATGCTCGGCATGCAGACGGGCGTCGGTTGCTTCATTCATGGTTTTATGTTTTTCGTATTTATTTATTCCTTGTGGAAGTTTGCAATAGAAATCTGCACAACTTCTTTTTAATTAAGGAACAAACAGTTGGCAATTAAGGTTTTGTTTTGGCTATTTTGCGGCGGCTGAGTCGGTTGAGGCGGGCGTCACCGGCCGGCTGTCGCGGTGGGAGCGGAGAATGTTGATTTTCTGGTGAAGAAGCTCTTCATGACGCGAGATGCGTTCCACTTCCGCCTGCGAATAATAGAGAAGATAAGTCGCTCCGATCATTTCGTTGAACTGCATCGGCATCCGCCAGCTGACGATGAGACGCCCTTGCTGCAGATAGCTGACGCGCAGATTGTTGAGCATGTTGTCGGAGATAAATTCTCCAATCTCGTCGGCCTTTTCCCCGCTGAATGCCACGGTTGTGAGATTGCCGTCTCGATAGTTGAGCGCCTGGTCATGGGGCACTACACCGGATGTGACGGATTTGTCGCCGGTGACAATGGAAATCTGGTCGAACTCGCCCGATTTGAGGGCGGCGATCAGCTCGAACGTGCCGGTGTCGGAGATGCGGGCGGCGAGTCCGGTGGACTTCAGCGGATAAAGAGGCTTCATTTTATTGTAGATCACGTATGAACCTACCTCGCGGGGATTGGCCACGGTGACGAAGTCTGGCAGATATTGATTGATCCGGTCGTTGAGCGTGGCGATATTGTTTTTGCAAGAATCGATTTCGGTCTCAATCGCCGTAATCGAGTCTGAGAGGATCTGCTTGTGCTCCTTCTGGGCTTTCTGGCCGTCGACCTTTGCGTTATTGCAGCCCGGAGCGAGGGGGAGGAGAGCTCCGGATGCGCATATCGCGAAAATTTGCATTATCTTTTTCATCTCTATCGTTTGTCTAAATTGGGGTTATATACTTGTTTCTTAGATTATTCGGCGCTTATTTATACTCTTATTTATACTCTCACCACGTTTTTGACTCCCTTTACCGTCAGGATTTTCTTAACCAGCGAGGAGAGTTTGCAGTTGTCGGAGACACCGACCACGATATATCCCTGGAACATTCCGTCGTGGGAGTCAATCGATATGTTGCGCAGCTGGGTGTCTCCCTCGTGGGAGATGATTGAGGTGATGTTGGCCACGATGCCGATGTCGTCGTTGCCGACCACGCGGAGCGTTGCGGGGAGCATTGCTCCCGTCTTGCCGCTCCAGCTGGCGCGGATCACGCGGTAGGGATAGCGCTGGCGGATATGGTCGGCGTTGGGGCAGGTTGTCTTGTGGATTTTCACCATTCCGTCACTCGAGATGAAGCCGAACACGTCGTCGCCGTAGATCGGGGCGCAGCAGCGGGCGAATTTATATTTGAGGCCGTCGATCGATTTTTCACCGATCACCATCACGTCGCTCTGCGGATTCTTCTTTTCATCGTTGCGGATGATCTGGAATTCCTCGGCCGATATTTTTTCATCGGCCTGTGTCGGGCTAACGAGTTCCTGATAGTCGTTGAGGATGCGGCCGGCGTCGAGTTTGTCGTTGCCGATCTCGGCATAGAAGTCGAGGGCGAACTTATACCCTTTCTTCTTGACGAGCTTCATCATCTGGGCCTCGACAATCTCGATCTTGCGGTTTTTGGCGCGGCGCATAAGCTCCTCCTTGCCGAGGTCGGCGAGATGCTGTTTCTCCTCGTTGAGGCACTGCTTGATCTTATTGCGCGCTTTGGTGGAGATGGCTATGTTGAGCCATTCCTGACGCGGTTTTTGAACCGCCGATGTCAGGATCTCCACGGTGTCACCGTTGCAGATCTTATAATTGAGCTTGCGATGGGCACCGTTGACAATCGCTCCGGAGCATTTCGCCCCGACTTTGGAATGGATATGGAAGGCGAAATCGAGCACCGTCGAACCGGCGGCCATCCTGAAAAGGTCGCCCTTGGGTGTGAATGCGAACACTTCCTTGCCGAAGGGGTCCATGTTGATGTTGCGCATAAGCTGCATCGGGCCGGCGTCGGCTGTCTCGAGGATGTCGCGGATATTGTTCATCCACTGGTCGGTTCCGTCTGATTTCCCACCCTTGTAGCGCCAGTGGGCCGCGAGTCCTTTTTCAGCCACGAGGTCCATTCGCTCAGTGCGGAACTGCACTTCGACCCATTTGTTTTCAGGCCCCATCACCGTGCAATGGAGCGATTCGTAGCCGTTGCTTTTCGGGATTGAGATCCAGTCTTTCATACGGGCCGGGTTGGCGATATACATGTCGGCGAGGATCGAATAGGCGAGCCAGCAATCTGTCTTCTCCTTTTCGCGGGGGGTGTCGATGATCACCCGGATGGCGAAGAGGTCGTAGATGCCGTTGAGGTCCACCTTCTGTTTCTTCATCTTGTTCCAGATGGAGGAAATCGACTTTGTGCGCCCCTTGATCGAGAACTTCAGGCCGGCCTCCTCAAGACGTTTCTTCACCGGAGCGATAAACGACTGGATATAAGCGTCGCGCGAACGTTTGGTCTCGTTGAGCTTGTGGGCTATCTGGGAGTAAATGTCGCGGTTGGTGTATTTGAGCGAGAGGTCTTCAAGCTCACCTTTTATCTTGTAAAGGCCGAGACGGTGGGCGAGCTGGGCATAGAGGCAGTTGGCCTCGAAGGCGACGTTGCGCACCCACTGGTCATCGGGATGTCGGTTGATCATGCGCATGAGCACGAGGCTCTTGACGATCATGATGATTATGACGCGGATGTCATGGGCCAGTGAGAGCACGAGGCCTCGGAAATTTTCCTGATTGGTGGCGGAATTTCGCGCCGAAAATTCATTGACGGCGTCGATACCGGAGATAAGAGAGGCTATGTCGGCTCCCCATTGGCGGGAAATCTGTTCGGGGGAAGTCTTTCCGAGCTTCACGAGAGGATGCAGCAGGATGGCGAGCAGGATGTTGCGGTCAGGGTCGACCATCTCGGCGAAGGTCACGGCTTCGCGCAGGGTCTGCACGGCTACGGGTATCTGTTTGTCGGTGTGGGCGTCGCTGCCTTCGAGGGCGCGGCGGAGATCGGAAGCGAGTCCTTTGGCCTCTTCTGCTCCGATCCGGCTTTCCATCACGGGGAGCAATTGCTCCGAGAGCCCGATCAGTTCCCTCATTTCGTCGAATGTCAGCTTGTCAACAGGTTTGATTTTGTCCATCTCTAAATTTACCTATAGAAAATTTTGCTTTCCGGAGAAAAATTGTGCTCATCCGGCAGCATTGAATTCTTTCTGATAGAAGTATATGCAAATATAGTGAAAATAGAGGAATAATCAAGCAAAAATCAGTCGAATGGCTGATAAAAGTGTTAGAAACGGCGCAAGAAGGTGAAAATAGTGTCGTAGGCGGCTTTGCGAGGCACGGGTTCGCTGAGGATCAGGTCGTGGAGACCGCTGTCGATTGTGCACACCATTCTTTGCGATCCGAGCTTTTCGCCGCGGGCCTGCAGCATGGCGGGATCGAGCACGGCATCGCCGGTCTGAAACTCGGGTGTCCACCCGCAACCGTCGATTTTTCTGCTTGAGTGCATGATCAGAATCGGCCTTTTGATGTTTGCCCGCTTTTTCATCAGCTGCGACTGGGCGGAATTGATTGCGCCGACCCAACTCCATGTCACGGGAGGAGAATATATCATCTTCCAGTCGGTGTTATATTCCCACTGGCCGTGAAATTCCTTGAGTAGGCTCTCGGCATATCCGTCGCAGTGACCCTGCTTCTGTTTGACATTCGGGAAAATCTTGCTGAGGGCACCGATCACCGGAGCAGCGACGTTGCGGAGCAGAGGACTGAAATTCCATTCGAGGAAGGGGGAGTCGGTGACAATGCGGTCTACAGGCACGCTGTCTCCGCGTACTGCGGCATAATATGCCACGGTCAGTCCGCCGGTGGAATGGCCCGAAAGGGTGATGTCGGTGTTGCCGTCGCGGCGTATCTGACAGATTGCCGAGTCGATGTCGGCAAAATATTCGCGCATGTCGCGGATGTTGAAGGGATATTGCCAGGGGAGACGGCTGCGGCCGTAGCGTCGGAGGTCGACGGCGTAGAAGTTATAGCTGGAATCGCAGAAAATCTCTCCCATCTCCTTTTGGAAGAAATAGTCGTTGAAGCCGTGGATATAGAGATAAGCCTTTTGCGAGGGTCGGCTGGCGAAGCGGCGAACGATCGTGGCCCGGCAAGGACCGTCGAACGCTGTTGGCTCGTTGACATAACGGGCTTCGTATCCTGGGAGGATGTCGGGATGCCAGTCGGTGTCGGCGATGAAATAGGGACCGGTGTATTTTTCATCGACATTCCAGGCGGCTGCCACGGCAGCGGCGAGGATAATCATAATGATAAGCGGAAGTTTCTTCATATCGTGTAAACGACTGCGGGGCGGCCTTTGTTTCGAAATTTTTTGCTTTGTTTGGTAAAGTCTTAAATAAAAAAGAAACCCCGGCGCGGGAGGCGTCGGGGTGTCGTTTCGTTGTGCTAAAGAATTTATTTCTTCGTGCGGTTGCCGTAACGGCTGCGGAATTTGTCGACGCGACCGGCGGTGTCGACGAGTTTCTGCTTTCCTGTGAAGAAGGGGTGAGAAGAGGATGTGATCTCGAGCTTCACGAGGGGATAGGTCTTGCCGTCGATTTCGATTGTCTCGCGGGAGGCAACTGTGGAACGTGTGATAAATGTTTCGTCGTTCGACATGTCCTTGAAGCAGACCTCACGATATTCTTTAGGATGGATGTCTTTTTTCATCTTGGTTTTAACTGCAGTTAATTGATTAAAAATTTGGTTTAGCAGGTCGCGATCCCACTAATTGGCCTGCAAAATTAACAAAAAAACGCGACATGGCAAAGTATCGGCATAAAAAAACGATGATAATCATTGATTACCATCGTTTTCGGGGTGAAATGTGGGTCTCGAACCCACGACCTTCGGAACCACAATCCGACGCTCTAACCAACTGAGCTAATCTCACCGTCAGGCTTCGGCGAGGGGTCTCGCCTCAAAAGCAGTGCAAAGTTATAATTTTTTTCCAAACTGTGCAAATTTTCTGCTGAATATTTCTTTGAAATCTGCAAAATTAGACAATCTTTTATCCGCCTTTTGCCGGAAATATTCAGGGTCTGACCGCTATAAATCTGGAAATATCAGCGTTTTAGTGCCATTATTTCACGAGCGAGTCAAGGATTTCGAAGAATTCGGGATTCTCGCCGGTAGTGATGTTGACAATGCGTCCTTCGGGGTTTACGATAACCTTTGTCGGGAATCCCTCCACGGCGTAGTCCTCGAGCACTTTCCCACCTTTCGGGTCTGGATTGTAGACGTTGACCCAGGGAAGTTCATATTTTTTCACTGCGGCTTTCCAGGCATCGGGTTTGTCATTGCAGTCAAGACCGATCACCTCGAGCTTATCCTTATATTTTGCGTATGCCTCCTTCAGGGCCGGGAAACCTTTGATACACCAGGGGCACCAAGCTCCCCAGAAATCGATCACCACCCATTTGCCACGGAAATCCTTGAGCGAAACGGGTTTCCCTTCAAGATTGTTGAAAGTGAAGTCGGGGGCTTCAACTTCGCCGCTCGAGAGCTGTGCCTTTCTCTTCTCGGTCTCTATCTGCTGCTCCACCATCTCTTTCTGAGCGGCGGCAAGGGCGTATAAGGGGCTCTCTTTCGCTGCGGGAGTCATGGCGTCAAGGGCCTTGATGAAATCCTCTCCCTCAAGATTCAGCACCGCGTAGGCAACTGCCGGAGATTCGGGATTGGCCGCGATGAAGTCGGTGAAGATTTTGTTGTAATCGCTTTCTATGGCCATAACATCCTCGCGAGAGTAGTTTTTGCCGGCAGTCAGAATCCGGAATTTCTTCATGACATCATCTCCCTGATTGCGGAGGGCGGTGATCTCGTCCATCAGTCGGGTGCCGTTGACGTCATACTCCAGAGGAGTGAGCGAAGTGATGTGGACAAAGAGGGAGTCTCCCGGCTGGGCATAAAAGTTGACGGCGCTTCTATCGCCCGTGCGGATGAAATATTGCGCGGGCCCGGCTGCAATGGTCGGAATCACATATTTGCCGTCGGTCAGAGTGGCTGTTCCGCTTATTGGTTCTGCGCCCTCGCCACGCGGTTTGAGCATTTCGGAAATGGTGTGGATCTTATATTCCACCGGTTGCGTGGGGATGGTGTCATATTTCACGGTTATGTCAGCCATAGCAACGGCCGGCAATGCTGCGGCTCCGATGAGCGCGAGTGTTAATCTTTTCATTTTATAGGGTTTACGTTATTGATTTTTTTTCTGTTTTGAAGTCGGTTGAGGAGGAGATTGGTGAATTCGTAGTTTTTCAACCCCCAGCGGGGAGCTATCACCATTTCGGGGGGAGCGGAGGCGAGGAAGCGTTCGATGGCGATCCCTTTCGGCACCGTGTCGACGATTCTGACGCAGAGGTCGAGATACTCTTCAGGAGTAAACGAATTGACTGAAATTTCTCCTTCCTCTATCATATCGGCGATGGGAGTGGCGCGGATCACCTGAAGATGATGAATCTTGAGCGACTCTACCGGAAGCTTGCATATTTCTTTTATGTTGGCAAGAGTCCGGTCGGCGTCTTCACCCGGCAGCCCTGCAATGAGGTGAGCACCGACGTGAAGTCCGGCTGCGGCGGCGCGGGTTATGGCGTCGATGACCTGATCGGCGGTGTGTCCTCTGCGAATCAGCCGGAGAGTTTCGTCGCTCATCGTCTCCACACCTAATTCAACAAACACCGGTCGGCGATGGTTGATTTCTGCGAGCAATTCCACAACTTCGCCGGGGAGGCAGTCAGGACGAGTCGAAACCGCAAGACCTACGACTCCATCGGTGGAAATGGCCTCTTCATATTGCTCGGCAAGCTGTTCGACTTTCAATCCATGAGTGGAAGTATACGACTGGAAATAAGCCAGATATTTCATCTTGGGATATTTTCGGGCGAAAAACTTCTTTCCGGCTTCAAGTTGCTCGCCGACGCTTCCGCCTCCGAGGCAATATGAGGGAGTGAAGCTGGCGTTGCTGCAATATATGCATCCGCCGCGACCGATCGTGCCGTCGCGGTTGGGACAGCCGCTCGCGGTGTTGACAGAAATTTTCTGCACCTTTTCTCCCGGGAAAAACCTGGAGATATAAGCGGAATAATCGGTGTAGAAGGGGTTCATGTTATTTGCCGGAGATTCTTAGGAGATCGGCCACAGTGAGGAGAGCCATCGCCTCCACCACTGGCACGGCGCGAATAGCCACGCAGGGATCGTGGCGTCCTTTGGGCGGCAGCGTGATAGGGCAGCCTTCGGTATCGATGGTTTCCAATGGCCTCATCAGAGTTGGGGTTGGCTTGAAATAGACGGAAAACTCCACCGGCATACCGTTGGAGATACCACCCTGCACGCCGCCTGAATGGTTCGATCGGCAACGGGGCTGACCTGCCTCCATGCCGGCTGCGGAGTTGAAGGTGTCGACCGATTCCGACCCAAGCATGTAGGCGGCTTTGAAACCGTCGCCATATTCAAACGCTTTGGCCGCGTTGATGCTCATCATGGCCAAGGCGAGACGGGCGTGGAGTTTGTCGAACACCGGTTCGCCGACGCCGACGGGTAGGCCGGTGATGACAGCGCGGACAATACCGCCGGTGGTGTCGCCGGCCGCGGCCGCTTCCATCACATTGTTGGTTTCCTCAAAGCGGGCGCTGGCGGTGATTCCTCTGATTTCAAGCCATTGGCGGCAGATAGCTCCTGCCACAACCCAGCTCACCGTTTCGCGTGCCGACTGGCGGCCACCGCCGCGGGGATCGCGGATGCCATATTTCTCCTGATAGGTGAAATCGGCGTGGTTCGGGCGGTAGGCCGTGGCATACTTATCGTAGTCGCCGCTGCGGGCGTCGCGGTTGCGGACGATGAATCCGATGGGGGTGCCGAGGGTGAATCCGTCTGAATTTATTCCCGACAGGATTTCCACCTTGTCGGTCTCTTTGCGGGGCGACGTGCCGGGGAGCACGCCGGGACGCCGCCGGTCGACGTCCTGCTGCAATTTTTCGGAGTCAATATGCACAAGGGGTGGTATCCCGTCGAGGACGCCACCCATTGCAGGCCCGTGGCTCTCGCCGAAGGTGGAGAGCCTTATGATCTGACCTATGCTGTTCAAATTCTATTAAATTTAATGTTATGACGGATCAACGGTCCATAGTCACGAGGAGTTCTTCGTTGCTCCTTGTCATTTCCATTCTCTTCTTGATGAAGTCCATGGCTTCCACGGAGTTCATGTCGGAGAGATAGTTGCGGAGAATCCACATTCGGTTGAGCGTCTCCTGCGGGAGGAGAAGGTCGTCGCGGCGTGTTGAGGATGCGATGATGTCGACAGCCGGGAAAATGCGCTTGTTGGAGAGTTTGCGGTCGAGCTGGAGCTCCATGTTGCCTGTTCCCTTGAATTCCTCGAAGATCACCTCGTCCATCTTTGAGCTTGTTTCGGTGAGGGCTGTGGCGATGATTGTGAGCGAACCGCCGTTTTCGATGTTACGGGCAGCGCCGAAGAAGCGTTTCGGGCGCTGGAGGGCGTTTGCGTCGACACCACCGGAGAGGATTTTGCCAGAAGCGGGGGAAACGGTGTTGTAGGCGCGGGCGAGGCGGGTGATCGAGTCGAGCATGATCACCACGTCGTGACCGCTCTCCACGAGGCGTTTCGCCTTTTCGAGCACAAGGCCGGCGATCTTGACATGGCGGTCGGCGGGCTCGTCGAATGTCGAGGCGATCACCTCGGCCTTCACGCTGCGGCTCATGTCGGTCACCTCCTCGGGGCGCTCGTCGATGAGGAGCATGATGATGTGGGTGTCGGGATGATTGTCGGCGATGGCGTTGGCGATATCCTTGAGCAGGATTGTCTTACCTGTTTTGGGAGGAGCCACGATCAGGGCGCGCTGTCCTTTGCCGATGGGAGCGAACATGTCGACCACTCGGGTGGAGATGTTGGCGTGAGGTCCCTTGGTGAGGTTGAATTTCTCGTTGGGGAAGAGGGGCACGAGGTGCTCGAAGGGTACGCGGTCGCGGATCACGTGGGGCGGAAGCCCGTTGACCGAGATCACCTGACAGAGGGGATAATATTTTTCACCGGGGCGTGGCGGACGGATGCCGCCTTCCACAACGTCGCCCGTTTTCAGACCGAGATCGCGGATCTGCTCCTTGGTGACATAGACGTCGTCGGGACTGGAGAGGAAATTATAGTCGGGGGAGCGGAGGAATCCATGCCCCTCGTTCATTATTTCGAGCACACCCGAGGCAGTGAGGATACCGTTGAGGTCGAAGCTTGTCTCGGGCTGGCGGGCGTTGGCCTGATTCTGGAGCTGGCGCTGCTGCATCCGCTGCTTCTTGGTGAGATGTTTCTGTTGCTTCGGATTCTGGAGCACCTGCTGCACGTCGGGATCTGCGATGATGATCGGGGCGACGGCGGCGGCGATCTCGGCCTCCTTTATCTGTTGCTGCGAACGGGGTGTGAACGTTTTTCCTTTGGCCGATGAGAAGAAAGAATCGAGAGAGGGTTTCTCCTTGCTCTGGCGCTGTTTCTCCTGCCTGGGAGCGGGCGCCTGTTCTTTGGCTGAAGGCTGTATGGCTGCACGGGGTTCTTCCGTCTGCACCGGAGCGGGAATATTCTCGGCCTGCTGAACGGGTTGCTGAGGCTCAGGCTGAGCGGCCGGGGCGGGATTGCTTTCCGGGACTGCCGGGAGCAATTCGTCGCTGAAAGGGAGCAGGGCCTGTTCGGGTTTTGCTTTCGGTTTGCGGTCCCTCTTGGCGGGAGCGGG
>SAMEA3663118__coassemble_365_pt1 | contig 14668 bp, 10 predicted proteins | sample SAMEA3663118__metabat2_high_PE_005 | metagenome-assembled genome bin SAMEA3663118 (sample SAMEA3663118) | pig gut metagenome | biome: pig gut; feature: pig-associated habitat; material: faeces | place: Denmark | collected 2012 | reverse complement strand
GCTGTGATACTCCTCACCTTCTGGGGCTTCGAAATCGCTGTTTACCGCGCCGCAGCATCACGCCTCGGAGCCGTACGCCTCTGGTGGAGCGTGCCTCTCTTCTGGCTTATCCTCCCCTTCTCTAACATGATGTTCCGCTATTCGCAACGCAACCTGCGTGTGAAAAATTTCACCTGGCAGCGTCATAAGTCATAACCTCATTCCTACCACTAATCACAATGGCTAAAAACAAACTGAAAAAATTCGCCGACATGGAGACGTTCAAATGCGTGCTCCAGTATCCGCGCGAGGAGTTGCTTCGCGCCGGATTCCCTTACGCCGGCCGCTGGAACAGCGAGGTGCTCCCCGGCAATCGTCCGATGGTGCTCGAGCTCGGCTGCGGCCGCGGCGAATATACCGTGGCTCTGGCCCAAAGCGACGCCTCCCGCAATTATGTGGGCGTCGACATCAAGGGGGCCAGAATGTGGACCGGCGCCCGCCGCGTGGAGGAGGAGGGAATCCCCAACGCCGCTTTCCTCCGCTGCGAAATAGAGAATATCGACCGCTTCTTCTCCCCCGCCGAAGTGGAGGAGATATGGATCACTTTCCCCGACCCGCAGATGAAGAAAGCACGCAAACGTCTCACGTCCACCCGCTTTCTGACGCTTTACCGGCATATCCTGCGCCCCGACGGCGTGATCAATCTCAAGACCGACTCTCCGTTTCTCTATGAATACACCCGGAGACTGGTGGAACTTAACGGATTCGATGTGATAGAGCAGACCGACGACCTCTACGGCACCGGTCATGCCGACCCGGTGGCCTCGATCAAGACCTATTACGAACAGCAATGGCTCTCGCGAGGCAAGAAGATCAAGCTGCTGCGTTTCCGGCTACCTGCCGACGGCGAACTTCTCGAGCCTCGGGAAGATGATATCGAGAAGGATGATTACCGCGCGATTCCGCGCCCGTCGATTCTTCCGATGCCGGAAAATTAAGCGCATACGCGTTATATCAATAGGACTTTATCACTTGCAGAATAAACCGAAAATGACTCTATATCCCAAACTTATACTCGATGCCCTGCGCACTGTGCGCTATCCGGGCAATGGCAAAAACCTCGTCGAGGCCGGAATGGTCGAAGACGATATCCGCATCGCCGGCAACAAAGTCTCTTTTTCGCTGATTTTCGACAAGCCGACTGATCCCTTCATCCGTTCGGTGGTGCGTTCGGCGGAGACGGCAATCAACTCTTTCATCTCGCCCGAGGTGGAGGTGAAAGGCAACATCGCGGTGAAATACCGCTCGCCGCTTCCTGAGAAGAAGCCGGAGCTTCTGCCGGGCGTGAAAAACATCATCGGCATCAGCTCAGGCAAAGGTGGCGTGGGCAAATCCACGGTAGCCGCCAATCTGGCCGTGGCTCTTGCCGCCAGGGGATATAAGGTAGGCCTCCTTGACGCCGACATCTTCGGGCCGTCGATGCCGAAAATGTTTGGCGTGGAAGACGAACCGATCTATATGGTCAACCGCGACGGACGCGACTGGATCGAGCCTATCGAACGGTTTGGCGTGAAAATGCTATCGATCGGGTTCCTGGTCGACAAGGAGAAGCCTGTTCTTTGGCGCGGCGGCATGGCGAGCAATGCGCTCAAGCAGCTGATTTCCGACGCCTGGTGGGGCGAGCTCGACTATTTCCTTATCGACATGCCTCCCGGAACGAGCGACATCCATCTGACGCTTGTCCAGACGCTCGGCATAACGGGAGTCGTAGTGGTGACGACGCCTCAGGAGGTGGCCCTCGCCGACGCCCGCAAGGGGGTGGCGATGTTCACCGATCCGAAGGTCAACGTGCCGGTGCTCGGCATCGTGGAGAATATGGCATGGTTCACTCCGGCCTCTCATCCCGACGAACGTTACTACATCTTCGGCCGCGAAGGCGGCGTGCGCCTTGCAGAGAAGGAGGGTGTGAAGGTACTGGCTCAGATTCCTTTGGTGATGGACATCCGCGAACGCGCCGACGACGGCCGCCCCGTAGCCGCCGACCTTGAGCAGGGAGCGGCCGATGGTGACAAGGCTCCCAATCCGGAGGCGGAGGCATTCGCCGAGCTCGCCGGCAACGTAGTCAAGGCCGTCGACCTGCGCAACTCCCAGCTGCCTCCCTCCTCGAAAGTCGAAATGACTCATTGAAAATATACTGAATGACATACTGACACAGATAAAAAAGATTAAATAAAATGTCGACAAACACACAAGACAATGCCCGCAAGGTGACGACGCGCCGCCTCACGGAGATGAAGCAGCGCGGCGAAAAGATATCGATGCTCACTGCCTATGATTATTCGATGGCGAAGATTATCGACGGCGCCGGCATCGACGCTATCTTAGTGGGCGACTCGGCCTCGAACGTGATGGCCGGAAACGCCACGACGCTTCCGATCACCCTCGACCAGATGATCTATCACGCCAAGTCGGTGATGAAGGGAGTGAGCCGCGCCCTCGTGGTGGTCGATCTTCCTTTCGGCACATATCAGGGGGATTCGAAGGAGGCGCTTCATTCGGCCGTGAGGGTTATGAAGGAAAGCCACGCTGAGGCTGTTAAGATGGAGGGCGGAGCGGAAATCCGCGAGAGCATCGAGAGAATCCTCTCGGCCGGAATTCCGGTGATGGGCCATCTCGGACTGACTCCCCAGAGCATCAATAAGTTCGGCACGTATAATGTACGCGCCAAGGAGAAAGCCGAGGCCGACAAACTTATAGCCGACGCGAAGATGCTTGAGGAGATCGGTTGTTTTGCCGTGGTGCTCGAGAAGATTCCGGCAGCTTTGGCCACCGAAGTGTCGCGTCAGCTCACGATCCCGACGATCGGCATCGGCGCCGGAGGTGGCACCGACGGCCAGGTGCTCGTGATGCACGACATGCTCGGAATAAACCAGGGATTCTCTCCCCGCTTTTTGCGTCGTTACGCCGACCTTGCTTCAGAGATCAACGGAGCTGTGGGCCGTTACATCGACGATGTGAAGAGCGGCGACTTCCCCAACGAAAAAGAACAATACTGACGAAGAGCCGACTGTCGCACCTTGCCGACCGTTGACGCCTGACGGCACTTGCCAACAACGGATCGCGGCAATACACGGCAACATAGCGTACGGCAAATTTGGAAATTCGGCGAAATCTTCGTAACTTTGCAACCGCGCGGCCTTCAAAGGCGGAGCGCGGAAGCCCTGATGGCGGAATCGGTAGACGCGTCGGTCTCAAACACCGATGGAGCAATCCGTGCCGGTTCGACCCCGGCTCAGGGTACAACATACGGCTGTTACCCCCGGGTTCCAGCCGTATTTCGTTATACGGCCGCCATCAGCTACCCGAATAGACTTTCAGATGCGAATGACGAATATGGCTGAATCGGAAGAAACAATAAAGAAATCAAGCGAAGAGAAACATGCTCCCTGGGGCAAGCAGGCCGCCGGGCGCCTCGAGGAGCTCGGGCATGCCCCGGTCGGGAAACTGCTGTGGAAATACTCGCTTCCGGCCGTGGTGGGCACTGTGGTGAGCGCCATCTACAATATCATCGACTCCATAGTGATCGGGCATGCCATCGACGATCCCAATGTGGTGAGCGGCATAGCGGTGACCTTCCCGGTGATGATGATTGTCGGCGCGCTCGGCATGCTCATCGGCGCCGGCGCAGCCACCCGCGTCTCTATCGTGCTGGGACAGAACGATCTGCGCGCGGCCGAAATGATCCTCGGCAACTGCGTGCAGCTAACAGTGATCATAGGTCTGGCCTACGCCTCGACTTTCGCGATCTTCATCGACCCGATCCTGCGAGCTTTCGGAGCCTCCGACAATTCCCTCCCCTATGCACGTGAATTCATGCTCTGGGTGCTCCCCGGAATGGTGCTCCAGAACATCACGTTCAGCTATAACAACGTGATGCGCTCATCGGGTTATCCCGCCAAAGCGATGTATACCAACATCATCGGGGCCGTGATCAACGCCATTCTCGCCCCCCTCTTCCTCTTCGGTTTCAAATGTGGTATCCGGGGCGCGTCAATTGCCACCGACATAGCCATGACCGTCACCGCAGTCTGGGTGATGAGCCATTTCTTCCAGAAGAACAACACGCTCCATTTCGTGCGCGGCACATTCCGACTCCGCTGGGACATTATCCGAAGCGTGCTCTATATCGGCATGGCCCCATTCCTGATCAACGTCACCGGCTCGCTGGTCAACGCCATCCTCAACAATACGCTGCTCCGCTACGGCGGTGACAATGCCATCGCAGCCGTGGTGGTCTTCAACCGTTACGTCACGATTTTCGTATTCGTCATCATCGGCATCTGCCAGGGAATGCAGCCGATCGTGGGCTATAACTACGGCTCCGGCCGATATCACCGCCTATTCCGGGCCTTCACCTATGCCGCCATTGCCGGAGTGGTGGTTTCCTCGCTCGGGTCTCTTTTCGGCGCCCTCAATCCGCGACATATCGCCATGCTCTTCATGCAAGACGAAGAGCAGATCGAATGCGCCGTCAACTGTCTGCGGATCACCACCCTCACCTTCTGGATGGTCGGCTTCCAGATCGTCACCACCAACTTCTTCCAGTCGCTCGGAATGGCCGGGAAAGCAGTCTTTCTCTCGCTCACGCGCCAGATCATCTTCATGATCCCGCTGCTCTTGCTCCTCCCGCCGATAATGGGACTCGACGGAGTCTGGAGCGCATACCCCATCTCCGACTTCATCGCCACCCTCGTGGCCACCGCAATGCTGATAGTGCAGGTGAAGAAAATACGCAGGGACCCGGGCGCGGACATTGTGCCGCAATAATTTATTTATTTAAATTTCAATAATCAATAATCAGTAACTAAATTTTGCCATTAGCCGATTTTTTCATAACTTTGCGATTTAAGAGCTACTATGCTGTTTTGACACACCAGGCGGTTTGAAAACCGTCATGCCGTTTGATTTCTGCATTTGGCTCCTCACTCCATCGAAGATTTTTCTTCAGAATCTTATATTAATTCATGATGATCCCCGCTTTTCGCTTTAACTCATCTCTGTGCAGACCGGACTCTTCACCTTTCCGGCCTGTCCCGGCGTCTTTGTCCGCGACGCCTGCGGGGAATAAGCTTACACTCCTGAGATCATGACTTTCTGGATAGGAAACTACTTCATCTGCTTCGCGCTCTCGGCGGTGCTGGCGGGATTCATAATCCCCAAAGTGCTCCTCATTGCCTTCCGCCGCCAGCTTTTCGACGAAGTCAACGAACGCAAAATCCATAAGGGGGCTGTGCCCCGTCTCGGCGGCATCGCCTTCCTCCCCTCCCTCATCTTCTCCATCTGCATTGTGCTCGCCGTCGACCTCCGCACGGAGATATTCGTCATGGGCGTGCAGCTCCACGAGACTATTGTGCCGATCTTCTTCCTCATCTGCGCCCTGATGCTGATGTATCTCACCGGAATCGCCGACGACCTCATCGGAGTGCGCTATCGCGGCAAATTCATCTTCCAGATCATAGCCGGAGCGCTCATCGCCATGTCGGGTCTCTACATCCGCAACCTCTTCGGGTTCTTCGGCATAGGGGCGGTCAACGCCTGGCTCGGAGTCGCCGCCACCATCTTTCTGGCAATCTTCGTGATCAATGCCATCAACCTCATCGACGGCATCGACGGTCTCGCCTCCGGACTCAGCGCCATCGCCCTCACCTATTACAGCTATATCTTCTATCAGGCAGGAGAATACATCTACGCGATGCTCGCCGGAGCCACACTCGGCACCCTCGTGCCGTTTTTCTACTACAACGTCTTCGGCAACGCCGCCAACCATACGAAGATATTCATGGGCGACACCGGCTCGCTCACCATCGGCACCATCCTCTCCTTCCTCTCCATGGCGGTGTTCAACCTCCGCCCCGACCAGGCTCCCGACGCCTCCGAAAATCTTTTCGTACTCGCCGTCACCCCCCTTCTCATCCCGCTGCTCGACGTGGTCAGGGTCTTCTGCCACCGAGTCCGCAAGCACAACAACCCCTTCCTCCCCGACCGCTGCCATATCCACCACAAACTCCTCGCCCTCGGATTCCGCACGAGTACGGCGCTGATTACTATCCTCGTGGCCGACGCCCTCTTCATCTCCTTCAATTTCAACCTCTCCCCCTTCTTCTCTCCGACCTGGATCATTCTGTTTGACACTCTGATCTGGGTGGTGTTCAACTGGCTGCTGACCCGTCTAATCCGTTCTCGCGAAAAAATGACCGGCATCAAGCTTTACGACTGAATTCTCCGGTGGAATTTTCCACCTCAAAAAAATTGACTATCAACTTTCATTAAGAATGAAAACCTCAAAACTTCTTATATGCGCTGCCGCCGCAATGATGATTGCAGGCGCCACCTCTTGCAAAGCGCCTGAGAAAGTGACATATTTCCAGGACATCCAGAACCAGGAAATTATCCGCACCGCCAAGGCTCAGGAATTCACCATCCAGCCGGGCAACCGATTGAGCATCATCGTAAAAAGTAGCGATCCCGAAGTGAGTGCTCTCTTCAATCTCCCGATTTATTCCACCCGCGTCGGTGCAGGGGCTTACCGAGCCGGAAGCATGGGGCCAATCAATTATTCATCTGTCGGGAACGATGGTATAGCAGTCTATAATGTTGATCCCGAAGGCAAAATTGATTTCCCTCTACTCGGCCAGCTCAAAGTCGGCGGGATGACAAATACAGAACTCGCCGGATTCATCAAGGGTGAACTAATGGGAAGGGAACTGGTGAAAGACCCCACAGTCTCAGTCTCCATTCTCGGAAATGCCGTCAACATCCTCGGTGAAATCCGTTCGCCGGGGCGTTACGAGATCAACAAGGCAGGTCTCACACTGCTCGAAGCCATCGCGCTGGCCGGCGATCTCAATATCACAGGGCTCCGCGACAAGGTGCACGTGATCCGCACTGTCAATGGAGAAACAAAAGATTATATCGTCGACCTCACCGACGCTAAGGGAACCTTCAGTTCGCCTGCATTTTATCTCCAGCCCGACGACGTGATCTATATCGAACCCAACGACATGCGCAAACGCCAGACCACAATTAATGGTAACTCGGCCCTCAGCGTCAGCTTCTGGATTTCTGTTGCATCGCTTATCACCACTGCTGTCACCACCGTCGGCGTCTTCGTGGCAAAATAATACATCCTCGCCAAGATTATTCCTTTTGTTTGCCCCGTTTATGCATTTTGGCTTTCGCGGGCGCAATAATCCGTGAATCGGAGCGTAATATTATATAGCGTCTGCCCCTTTTGCAGGCGTCAACTATAATTTGACATGAAAGATAGTAAAGATTCGACCGAAGATCAGAATAAAGAGTCGCAGTTTTCAATTGGAGACTTCCTGAAAAGCTGCGCTGCCAAGAAGAAATGGTTCATCGCCTCGGTGCTCTTTTTCCTTTTGGTAGGAATAGCATATATAGCAAGGCTTGAGCCCCGCTACGAACGCAGCATGTCCGTGCTGATCAAGGATCAGGACGAAGGTGGCGGCGTTGGCAGCATCGCCAGTGCTTTCTCAAGCTTCGGGCTTGTTTCGAGCAACACCAACGTCTACAACGAGTTGCTCTCAATCAAGTCACCGGCTGTGATGCAGCAGGTGGTGCTCGATCTCAATCTTCAGGTAAACACTATCGAACGCAAATTTCCCCACGGCACGACTCTTTACGGCACAACCGATCCATTCGTTATCGGATTTCCCGACCTCGGTCCTCAGGATGGAGGCTCATTTCGCATGGATATACGTCCCGACGGCACAGCCCGCCTATATAAGTTCCGACGCAATCTCACCGACGGGCTCGCCAAATATGACGATGTCATCGAACTTCCGAAGGGTTTCCTAAAAGCCCGTACCCCGCTCGGCATTATTGATTTCACTCCCAATCCGAAATACACCGGCAAACTTTGTCCCGAAGGCAAACCTCGCACGCTCGTAATCGCCCGAGGAGGACTTCAGGCCACCACCGAGAGTCTATGCAAACGACTCAAGGGCGACCTCGCCGATAAAGATGCTGAAGTAATCGACCTTCAGATCACCGACGTCTCCATCGAACGCGCCGAAGACATCCTCAACAATGTCCTCCGCGTATACAACGAGTTCTGGGTCAGCGACAAGAACAAGGTGGCTCAGGCCACTTCCCAATTCATCAACGACCGCCTCGTAGTGCTTCAGCAAGAACTTGGCGACATCGATCTCCGGGTGAGCGACTTCCAGTCGAAATCACTTATGCCCAACATCGGCGAAGTGGCCCGAATGAATATGGAGTCGACAAAAGATGTCAATTCCCAGATTCTCAACCTCAACAATCAACTCGCCATGTCGGAAGCTGTCTACGGTTATATAGCCAATTCCGCCAACAAAGAGAACGTCATCCCGATGAACACCGGTACAGGCAATCCCCAACTCGAAGCGCAGATCGGCTCTTACAATCAGCTTCTTCTTCAGCGCAACAATGTGCGCTCAAGCGCTTCGGGAGCCAATCCGCTCGTTCAGCAGCTCGATGCTCAGGTTGCCGGACAACACGAGGCTATCACCAAGGCGATGGCCGCCCACGTAGCCAATCTCCGCAAGGCACTCGCCAATCTTCAGGGCGCAAAGGGCGCCATTTCCGGTGAAATAGCCGCTCTACCAGACAAAGCACGCCAGCTCCGCGGCGTCACTCGTCAGCAATCTGTCAAGGAGCAACTTTATCTTTTCCTCCTCCAGAAACGAGAAGAAAATGAACTCTCGCAGACTTTCACCGCCAATTCCACCCGAGTCATCACGCCCCCGCAAGGATCGTTCAAGCCTGTCAGTCCGAAAAAGACGCTGATTCTCGGAGTGCTCTTTATCGTCGGTCTCTTCCTCCCCGCAATGGTGATCTATATCCGCGAGTCGAACAATTCGAAGGTGCGCTCTCGCAAGGACCTCGAACACATGTCGACTCCTTTCATCGGAGAAATCCCATTCATGGGCAAGAAACCGGGTATCTTCAAGAAATTCTTCGCTCTCTTCCGCAAAAAGAAGCATTCCCGCTCGCTTGAGAAGGTGATGGTGGCCGTCCGCCCCGGAAGCCGCGACGTGGCCTCGGAGTCGTTCAAGATCATCCGTGGTAACATCGACTTCATGATGCAGCATTCCAAGGCCGACAACGTGATCATGCTCACCTCCTTCAATCCCGGCAGCGGCAAATCATTTATCGCCTACAATCTCTCGGCCTCCTTCACCATGAAGGGGAAACGGGTGCTCAATATCGACTGCGACCTCCGTCACGGTTCGACATCGCAGTTTGTCCACATGCCCGACAAGGGGCTCACAAGCTATCTCACCGGCGCCACCGACGACTGGCGCAGCCTCGTCCGACCCGTTGAGGACACGCCCGACATGTTCGTGCTCCCGATCGGACATCGGCCTCCCAATCCCTCGGAGCTTCTCGACAACGGCCGCATCGGCAAGCTGATCAGGGAGGCATCCGAAGAGTATGACTACGTATTCCTCGACTGCCCGCCAGTCGACATCGTGGTCGACACCCAGATTCTGGAAAAATATATCCACCGCACTATCTTCATCGTCCGCGCAGGCCTGCTCGAACGAAGCGCAATCGCTGAAATCGACGCCCTTTATCAGTCGGGACGTTTCAAGAACATGTGCCTCCTGCTCAACGGCACCGAGCAACAGCTCTCCCGCTACGGCGCCTACGGATCTTCCTACTACGGCTCGAACTTCGACGAGTGATGTCGCGTTTAACCATATAATAACCCGATTCTGTTATGTGGCCTTTCAGCAATACTAAAAAATTCGGTGATAGCGGTCTTCTCTCCGGCTTCACCGACTGGCATTCCCACCTCCTTCCGGGAGTCGACGACGGCATCCGCACAATGGAGGAGTCGCTGGCTACGCTCGATGCGTTCGAACGCTGCGGCGTCAAGAAGGTGTGGCTTACTCCCCACATCATGGAAGACTGCCCCAACACCACCGAAAGGCTCAAGAACCGCTTCGAGGACCTCAAACGCGAATATAAAGGGGGTATAGAGCTCCGGCTCGCTTCGGAAAACATGCTTGACTCCCTCTTTGAGGAACGTCTCGCCGTCAATGATTTCCTCCCCATCGGCGAGGAGCGCAAGCATCTGCTCGTGGAGACCTCTTATGTCAATCCTCCCTATGGAATGGAGGATATGGTGGCCGGTGTCATAGCGCTCGGCTACACCCCTATCCTCGCCCACCCGGAGCGTTACCGCTATATGAACGAGGATGACTATTACCACTGGCGCGAACGCGGTATGATCTTCCAGTGCAACTATATGTCGATTCTCGGCGGATATGGCGAGACCGCGCGCCGCAAAGTGGAATGGCTCCTTGAAAACCATCTCATAGAGTTCACCGGCAGCGACACCCACCGCCGACAGATCTTCGAGCACATCCTCGAGAAAAAACCGAAAAAGCAGGCCACCCTCGATCTCCTGCTCGAAGTGGCGGCAAATCCGCCGATCAGATAGGATTAGTGATTAGTGATTAATTAGGCTAATAGATAATTAAAGGCGGCAGTCATGCGTTTGCATGGTTGCCGCCAGATTTTTCTGTATTGGGTTATTTCACGAAGACTACGTATTGCCAGGGGGCGAGCTTTGCGGGCAGGGTTGCCGGTGTGGCCGTGAAGTAGTTGGTCATCCCGGCTACTGACGGCGCTCCCTTCGGATACTCGGGAGTGACCTCTTCGCCGCTCAGGTTGGCGATCACCGTCACTTCGTTGCCCTCTTTGCTGCGCGTGAAGGTCAGCAGGTCGGGATTCGACGCGGTGTAGAAGCGCGTCGCCCCACCGTTGGCCCCGGCGTCGAGCGCACGGTTCTTATGCTTCAGCGAATTGAGCGCCTCGTAGAACACGGTGAATTCGTTTGCCTCCTGCGAGGGCATGATCGAGTCCTGCTCAAAAAATTCGAAGCCATGGTTGAAGCCTACCTCCTGGCCGGTATACATCATCGGCACGCCGGGCAACGTATAGCTCAGCACGGCGAAGGCCCCCGTGGCCGGGCCGAAACGCTGGAATTCCGTTCCCTCCCAGGAGTTGAGGTCATGGTTCGTTATCATGTTCATGTGGATGGCGTTGGCCGGATATTCGGTCTGCTGCTTCTTCAGCAGCGCGGGGATATCCTGCGCGTTCATCGTGGGCCGCTTCTCCCCTTTCGCTTTCGCCCATTCGTTGATTCCCTTGGTTGCGGCGATGGAGTTGAACACATCTTTCATCGGCCAGGCATAGTCGACGTCAAAGCCTTTGACGAGCAGTTCCGGTTTGGCGGCCTCGGCAAGCATCAGCACCGGCTTGAGAGCCTGCAGCTGCGGACGCACCTCCTCCCAGAAGTCGGTCGGTACTTCGCCTGCCACATCGCAGCGGTAGCCGTCGATGTCGGCCTCGGTGATCCAGAACTTCAGCGCGTCGGCCATAGCGGCGCGGGTGGCCGGATTCGAATAGTCGAGCTTGTAGACGTCGGTCCAGTCGTAGGGTCCATACATCTTCCCCTCCTTGTTGCGGGCGTAATATTCGGGATGCTCCTTCACCCAGACATTGTCGGCGCCGGTGTGGTTGCACACCTCGTCGAGGATCACCTTCATGCCGTAGGCGTGGGCCGTGCGCACGAATTCCTTGAGGTCTTCCATCGTGCCGAACTCGGGGTTGACCTTCTTGTAGTCCTGCACGGCATAATAGCTGCCGAGCTTTCCTTTGCGCTCGGCCACGGAGATGGGATGGATAGGCATCAGCCAGACGACGTCCACGCCCATGTCGCGGAGCGCCGGCAGACGGCGCTGCAGCCCCTTGAGGTCGCGCGTCGGGGTGCCCTGGCGAAGGTTGGCCTCATATATCACGGCCGAAGGAAGCCACTCCGGCACCGGCGAGGAAGCCGTCACACCCTTCATGTCGGCCGAATAGGCCTGGCCGCAGCAGCCCACGGTAAGCAGCAGCGCTGCCGCATATCGAAAAATCTTCTTCATAATAAAAATTTAATTTCTAAAAATTCAACGCAGCCGCCGGCCAAAAGTTTAGCGGCGGAAAAGTTTCGGCGGCGACAGCCGAAAGCTGTCGCCGCCGATGGTTATGTTAGCGGGTTATTTTACGAGCACCTTGCGGACGCTCTTCTCCGAAACGCGGATGAAGATGCCGTTCGCGGGTTTCTCCACGCGCTGGCCCTGGAGGTTATACCAGATCACAGCCCCCTCCTCGCCGTCGAGGATCGTCTCTACGCCAGAACCTTCAGAAACGGTCAGCGTCATGTTGGCCGGATCGAACACGAAGTCGTAGGTGCCGGGAGCGATGCTCCAGCTCTTTGCTGAGGAAGCATTGAAGCCCGCAGTGTATTTCGTCACAGGCATAGCTTCTTTGAGCGTAACTTTCGCGTCAGCAGCAGGAGCGCCGAAGCGGTCGGTGGAGTTGATACCGGGGGTGGTGTCGTCGCCGTCCCAGCTCGAAGCGTTGTTGGTGACGATGCTGAAATATCCCATTCCGTTACCGGAGTTCACGATTTCCTGAGTCAGGGTGTAGACTGCGCCGGCTTTCTTCATGGGCACCTGAGTGCCGGGAACCCAAGCTTTGGCGGTATCGGCGCTGATGTTGCCGATCAGGTAATATTCGCTGGTCACGGGGTCGGGATCGGGATCCGGGTCGGGATCGGGATTGGGATCGTCACCACCTTCGCCGATATAGGCTGTCATGGTCTCGAAGTCGGCCGTGATGGTGTAGGTGCCGGGAGCCTTGATGAAGAATGCCTTGGCCTTGTTGCCGTCGGCGCAGGCCTCGAATTTACCCTTCGTGCCTTCGGTCAGTTCGGTGTCGGTTGCGGGGGCGTAGCGGTTGCCGGCTGCGTTGAGGTTGTCCCAGCTGTCGGCCAGGTTGACTGCGAAGCTGAAGTAGCTGTTGGCTGCTACGGCGATCTCGGCGGTGAACTTGTTGCCCTTCTTGGTCATCGGCACGCCCACATTGGGAGCCCAGCCGTTGTCGTTGACCTCGCCGATTACATGGAGCGTTGCGGGAGCCGTGACTACGACGGGATCGTCGCCGCCGCCCTGCTGGCCGCCGGAGGTAGTTGTCCACATCTCATAGCCGTTGCCGGAGGCTGCCTTGGTGTAGCCGTTGCCCGGTGTGCGGCTCGAGTTGCCGAGCTTGAGCCAGAGCTTACCCTTCGAGCCGGTGATCTCGGCCACATAGCAGTTGCCGTTCACCTCGATCACCTTGACCGGGCTGGTGTTGGTAACGCCGGCGTTGTTGCGTGCCTTGATCATCGCCTGGATCTGGCTCTTGTAGGCCTTGTAGTGGGGCAGGAACACGCAGGGCGTGCCCGGGCTGGCGAGCATAAAGGCGTTGGCCTGGAGCACGTCGCCGCTCATCTTATTGCTGTCGCGGTAGGTGTCGTGGCTGTCGATGAAGGTCACGGCATACTGTCCGTAGCCGAAGTGGATCATGCCGGCGGGCTGGTAGGTGGTGTCGGGGGCTTTCCACGCGAGCTTCGTGTAGTCGTTGCCGTTGTTGAAGCAGTCGTTCACGGCATACTTGAAGGGGAAGTCGAAGGCTGCCGACTCTTTGCCGGTGGCCTCGATCCAAGCTGCCACGGCGTCGTAGCTGCCGTCCCAGTATTCGCCCACGCTGTAGGTCGGATGGGAATACTGGTTGTAGATCTTGGTGTACTGGCCGCCGTAACCCTTCACCATGTCGTAGCGGAAGCCTGCATATCCCATGTCGTCGAGGAGGAATTTGCAGTAGGCCTTGCAGTTGTTCTGCACGTTGGCGTTGGTGTGGTCGAGGTCGCGCGAGCTCCCGAAGTCGTCGCCTGTGTCGTCGGCTCCCTTGTAGCTCGACGGGATGTTCTGGCCCGATCTCCAGACTTCGTCGTTGGCCGTGATCGAGCCGTCGGTGATATGATAGGTGGTGCCGTTCCATTCCTCGGCGGGGAAGTCATACCAGTTGGTGGCGCCGTTGCGGTGGTTGATCACCACGTCGGCGATCACGCCGATCCCCTTCGATTTGTAGGTCTGGATCAGCGAACGGAGCTCGGTCTCGTTGCCGAAAGAGGAGTTGAAGTTGGTAAACCAGTAGACGGGATCATAGCCCATCGACTTGGCGTTGGAGCAACGTCCGGCGTTGGGGATCCACACGAGTTTGAAATAGTTGGAAAACTCGTCGGCCTGGGCCTCGAGATTTGTCCACTTTGTGTCTTCCCAGGAGTCCCAGTAGAAACCCTGGAGCATGACGCCTTCGTAAGCCGAGGGCCAGCCGGTTGCCGAGGCTTTCAGCGTCGGCACTGCGGCTGCGGAGCAGAGTGCTCCGGCAATCAGCAAGCTAAGTTTTTTCATGATGGTTAAAGTTATAATTAAGCTATTGTTTGCGTTTTAATAGGGCCTTTAGGGCCTTTATAACACGATGTTCACGATGCGGCCGGGAACCACAATCACCTTGCGGGGCGTTTTGCCGCCGAGCCATTTCTCGGCTCCTTCGGCCTCGAGGGCGAGCTTCTCCACCTCCTCTTTCCCTGCCGACGCGGGGGCTTCGATGAAGTAGCGGGTCTTGCCGTTGAAGCTTACGGGATATTTCACGGAGTCCTCGGCCAGGGCGGCTTCGTCCCATTCGGGCCAGGCGGCGTCGACCACGCTCCCCTCTTCGCCGAGCAGATGCCAGAGCTCTTCGGCGAGGT
>SAMEA3663118__coassemble_362_pt1 | contig 14760 bp, 14 predicted proteins | sample SAMEA3663118__metabat2_high_PE_005 | metagenome-assembled genome bin SAMEA3663118 (sample SAMEA3663118) | pig gut metagenome | biome: pig gut; feature: pig-associated habitat; material: faeces | place: Denmark | collected 2012 | reverse complement strand
CGGTGTGGGCCAGGCAGGAGGCGGCGAGCCATGTCTGCACCGGCATCGAGGTGAGCGTGGAGGGCGACAGCATGCCCGACGCCGCTTTGCGCCGGCCAATGGACTCCGTGATCAGCCGGGGAGTCCTGCTCGAGCTTCAGAAATATCCCGGCAAGATCGTGGGCTCACCTTTCAAGGCGATCAACACCCACGACATCGAGAAATATCTCCGCCGGCTCTCCAATTTCGAGACTGTCAACTGCATGCTCGCCTCCGACGGAAAGCTCTCGGTCAGAGTGGTGCCGATGGTGCCGGTGATGAGGGTATTTTTCTCCGACAATTCCTACTATATCAATAAAGACGGGAAGCATATCGACTCCAACGCGGAGTTTTTCAACGATGTCCCGGTGGTGAGCGGCCGTTTCACGCGGCGTTTCCGGCCGGTCGACGTGCTGCCGCTGATCCGCTTCATCAACGGCGACCCGCTGCTGTCGGAGATCACCAACATGATAGTGGCCAACGATCCCGACAACCTGATCATCGTGCCCCGAATCACGGGACATGTGATCAACTTCGGCGACACCACGCGCCTCGAGGAGAAAAAGCATGCCCTGGAGCTCTTCTACCACAAGGTACTCCCCTACAAGGGCTGGGCCGAATATGACACAATCTCGGTGAAGTTCAGAGACCAGATCGTGGCCACCCGCCGCGACAAGACGCGCCTTAACGTTCCGGAGGAAGACACCGAAGAGATCGACCTCGAGGAGGCCACTCTTCCCGACGGCGGCAACGCGACAGCAATAAGGCAATCGGCCGCCTCGGCGGCTGCCACGGCTCCCGCCGACACCAACAACCACAAGAAAACGGCGTCGAACGACGCTCCCAAAAAGAAGCCATGATGAATGAAGAGAAATATGTAGCGGCCGTAGAAGTCGCGAGCTCTAAAATAATAGCCGTCGTGGGCCGGGCCCATGAAGACGGCCGAATGGACATCATCGCCTGCGACCAGGAGAGATGCATCGAAAGCGTGAGATATGGCGTGATCCAGAATCTCGAGGAGACCTCCATGAGGATCGCCCGCATTCTGGAGAGGCTCGAGCGCAAGCCGGCCATCACTCCGCGCAAGATCTCGAAGCTCTTCGTCGGGCTTTCGGGCCGTTCCGTGCGCAGCATCACCACGGAGGTCAAGATGATCCTTCAGGAGGAGACGGAAATCACCGACCGCATCCTCGGGCAGCTCCGCGACCAGGCCCTCACCACAGCCGTCGACAATTCTCTCGAAGTGGTCGACGCCATTCCGCGCATCTATCGCATCGGCAAGCAGGAGACCACTTCTCCCAAGGGAATGATCGGCAACCAGATCACGGCCACGTTCGACCTGATTGTCTGCCGCCCGGAGCTCAAGCGCAATCTCTCGCGCACGCTCCAGGAGAAGCTCAACATACCGATAGCAGGTTTCATCGTGACTGCGCTGGCCACTGCCCAGATCGTGCTCAAACCCGACGAGAAGCGCCTCGGCTGCATGCTCGTCGACATGGGGGCCGAGACAACCACCGTCTCAATCTATAAAAACGGCCATCTGCTCTATTTCACCACGCTGCCGCTCGGAGGCCGCAACATCACCCGCGACCTCACATCGCTCGGCCATCTGCTCGAAGAGAAAGCCGAAGAGATCAAGATCACCTCGGGCAACGCATTTCCGCGCGAATCGCCCTCGACGCTCAATGTCAACGGCGTCAGCATGGCCGACGTCAGCAATCTCATCGTGGCCCGCGCCGAGGAGATAGTGGCCAATGTGATCCAGCAGATCTATTATGCCGGGCTCACCGAGAAAGAGCTTCCCGCAGGCATCGTCTGCATCGGAGGCGCTTCGAAGCTCAACGGCATCACCGACCTGATGAAGCAGCTCACGAGCATGACCGTGCGCCGGGGCGACCTTCCGCAATATATTAGGGTCGACGACACCAAATGCCTCAACTCCGAAATTATGGAAACGGCCGGAGTCCTATACGCCGGAGCCATGAATTCCGACATCTCCTGCCTTGAAATTCCTCATAAGGAGGAACTCCCCGTCACCGGAGAAGCCAACGAAGAGGAGCGCCTGCAGGAGGAGACAAGAAGCAGGAGCAGGAAGAAGTCAGGAAAGATGTCGAAATGGGGCGAGAGAATCGCCAAGTTTTTCAGCGGTCCCGGAGAAGACGATTCCGATCTTATTGAATAAAAGGGGGATAGAACATGGAAGATAAAAGATATTACGATATAGACGATGCTCAGGAGATGAGCGAGTTCAACGATGCGTCGCAATTTGCCCACAGCGACCCGACCGGAGCGATCATCAAGGTGATCGGCATCGGAGGCGGCGGAGGCAACGCCGTCAACTACATGTATCAGCAGAAGATACGCCACATCAATTTCGTGGTCTGCAACACCGACCGGCAGGCGCTGTCGATGTCGCCTGTGCCGACGAAGATCCTGCTCGGCAAAGACATCACCCACGGCCTCGGAGCCGGCAACGTGCCGGAAGTGGGGCGCAAATGCGCCGAGGCGAGCCGCGAGGACCTTGCCGCCCTCTTCAACGACGAGACGGAGATGGTGTTCATAACCGCCGGAATGGGAGGAGGCACCGGCACGGGAGCCGCTCCCGTGGTGGCGCAGGTGGCGAAAGAGGCCGGAATGCTGACGATCGGCATCGTCACGGTGCCTTTCATGTTTGAGGGGGAAAAGAAAATCATAAAGGCTCTCGACGGCGCCAACGAGATGAAGAAACATGTCGACGCCCTGCTGATCATCAACAACGAGAACCTGATCGATCTTTACAAAGACCTCAACTTCTTCAACGCCTTCAGCAAAGCCGACGACACGCTTGCCAACGCCGCCCGCTCGATTTCGGAAATCATCTCCGAACCCTGCTACGTCAACGTCGACTTCCAGGACGTCAAGACCACGCTCAAAGACAGCGGATCGGCCATCATAGCCACGGCGATGGGAGAGGGGGAACACCGCATCTCCGACGCCATCAAAAACGCCCTGCATTCGCCGCTGCTGAAAGCCCACGACATCACCACCTCGAAGCGTCTGCTCTTCAAGTTCATGTGTTCGAAAGACTCCAAGAACCCGATCCAGGCAAAGGAGATGTCGGAAATCACCGCCTTCACATCGAAACTCCCCTCGAGCATCGACGTGAAATGGGGCATCGGCGACGATCCCTCGCTCGAAGACAAGGTGAAAGTGACGGTGCTCGCCTCCGGTTTCGACGTGACAATCCGCGAAGGGAAGAAAGACGACACTATCGTGATGAACGACACCCCTCAGGAAGCGCCCAAGCCTCAGACAAGCAAGTCGCAAGACGAGGAGGTGATCGCCGAAGTCTATGGCCGCGACAAGCTGCGCACGCAGAAGATCGACGCCATGAAGATGAAATATGCAGTGCTGAAACCCTCGCAGTTCGACGACCACGAGGTGATCGCCCTGATCGAACGGACGCCGGCCTATAACCGCCACGCCTCGTTCAACGCCACGCTCGACAAGCTCAGCGACGGCGACGGACTTCCCCAGCAGCCGCAGAAAGAGGAGGATTCCGGCACATCGGCAATCATTTTCTGACCCCGGTCCGAAATTCCCGCCGGCACTGCAAAAATCAACTCCGACACTAAAAATCACTTCAACAATATTTTTTCACCTTACAACACGCACACAGTAGCTAACGAACCCGATGGAAAACAGCTTTTCAATGGTGGCCAAGACCTTTCAAGGGCTTGAAGACGTGCTCCGCGACGAACTCATCTCGCTCGGGGCGGAAAACGTGGAAATGGGCACCAGAATGGTTAGTTTCGAGGGAGGCCTCGAAATGATGTACAAGGCAAACCTCTGCTGCCGCACAGCCCTGCGGATCCTCAAGCCGATTGAGAAATTCACCGCCTACAATGCCGACGAACTCTACGACATCGTCCGCGAGATCGACTGGGAGAAATATATGGACACCTCGACGACGTTTGCCATAGACTCCACGGTCAACAGCGCCGATTTCACTCATTCCAAGTTCGTGACCTACCGCGTGAAAGACGGCATCGTCGACCATTTCCGCGACAAGAGCGGCGAACGGCCGTCGATCAGGGTGGCGGGCGCCGACATCCTTTTCAACGTCCACATCCAGGACAACCGGGTGACGATCTCGCTCGATTCGAGCGGCGAACCCTTGTCGAAGCGCGGCTATCGCGCCGAGCAGACGGAAGCGCCGATCAACGAGGTGCTCGCAGCCGGAATCATCATGAAGACCGGATGGCGCGGCGACTGCAATTTCGCCGACCCGATGTGCGGCTCGGGAACTTTCCTCGTGGAGGCCGCCCTTATCGCCGCCAACATCAACCCCGGAATCTACCGGCAGCATTTCGCCTTCGAGAAATGGCCCGACTTCAACAAGGAGCTTTTTGAAGAGCTCTACAACGACGACAGTTCGGAACGCGAGTTCGCCTTCAAGATCTATGGCGGCGACATCGACCCGGAGGCCGTGGCAATCGCACGCAAGAACATCAAGTCGGCCCAGGTGGAGGAGATGGTGGAGCTCACCTGCCGTCCGCTCGCCGACTGGACCGACAATCCCGAGCCTGGAGTGATGGTGATGAATCCCCCTTACGGACAGCGCCTCAAGCCCGACGACATTTCCGAGCTCTACCGCTCGATCGGTTCGTCGCTCAAGAAGAATTTCCCGGGCTGGCACGCCTGGATCATCGGCCTCGACGACGAGACCTTCGACAACATCGGGCTCAAGCCCTCGATGAAGATTCCTCTGCTCAACGGCAGCCTCGAATGCATGCTGCGCGAATATGTGATGTTCGACGGCAGCTATTCCGATTTCCGGGCCGAAGGAGGGCGCGTGAGCCACTTCGGCGAAGGAGAGGAAGAGGAGAGAGGTCCGCGCAAGATGCGCCGCCTCAGCGACGACGAATGGAAACGCGAGACCCGAAAGTTTGGCGGCCACGACAAATATAAGAAGCCTGACCGCCGTGATGACCGGAGCGACCGCAAGCCCTTCCGCCGTGACGACCGTGGCGAACGGAAGCCGTTCCGCCGCGGCAACGACCGCGGTCCGAAAACCGTGCCCAACCGTGGCCCCAGGATTTCTGAAGACTTTTCGAAGGTGATTTCTCCCGTGCATTTCCGCCAGAGAAAGAAACGGGAAGAATCTGAAGAGGATTGATGTTCACAAGCTACCGACGCACCACCATGCCCGGCCAGGGCGTTCTCTTCGCGGCTATTCTCATCGCAGCCGTCATGAGCGCCGTCGGATTCTTCACCGGCCCTCAGACGCAGCTCTCGGGCCGGATGGGACTCTGCCTGCCATCGCCCAATCTCTGGCCGTTGATTCCGGAGGTGTCGTGGACGCTCAACCTCGCCTTTATCGTCCTGACAGCTTTCGGCCTCTATCTCGCCAACAAAGCATATACGTTTATCCCGAACCCTTCGATCGTGGTGATCTCGGCCTTCGTCGTGATGTGCTGTTCAAATCCCTGGATTTCGGGGATGCTGACATCTTCGGTGATTATGGCGGCGGTCAATCTATACTGCATCTCCCTGACATTCGGCTCCTTCAAAGAGCGTAATGCCTCGCAATGCTTCTTCCTGATCGCCACGATGCTGTCGATCGGGTCGATGTTCCAGTATGCCTTCGTGTTCATGGCGCCGGTCTATATCGCGATAGGAATCACTCTGAAATGCTTCCGCTTCCGCGAATTGCTCGCGTTGCTCATGGGGCTTGTGGCTCCCTACTGGGTCGGCATCGGACTGGGCCTCATCCCTCCGGAATCTATAAATATCCCGACATTCACCAATCTCTTCGAGGGATATTCTTCGAAAATGGAGCTTTTCTCCGGGACTGTCAACCTCTCGGTGACGGCGCTCTTCGCCCTGCTCTTCGGGCTCAACAACCTGGTGAAACTCTACGCCGGCAATTCGCGGCGCCGCCTCTTCAACACGAGCCTCAACCTGATGGGTATAGCCTGCGTGGCGATGATGGCCATCGACTTCAACAACATGACGGCCTATATGGCCACGTTCTATATGATTGCCGCAGTGCAGTTCGCCAATGTATTCGCCCTCTGGAACGTGAAGAGCTGGAAAATATGGCTTCCGGTTGCAGCGGCCCTGTATGTGGGATTCTTCACGGCCTCCGTGGCATGACTCCGCCGGCAAAAGCATCAAACGCATCTTCCGCGATATGAAAATAATAGTAGACGAGAACATACCATTTATCAAAGGACGCCTTGAAGCGGTGGCCGACGTGAGCTATGCCGACCAGTTCGGATTCACGCCCGAGAACGTCAGAGACGCCGACGCGATCATCATCCGGACGCGCACCCGCGCCAACGAGGCTCTGCTCGGAGGCTCGTCGGTGAAGTTCGTGGCCACGGCCACGATCGGCACCGACCAGATCGACATCGAATGGTGTCGCGCCAACGGCATCGCGGTGGAAAATTCCCCCGGCTGCAACGCCCCGGGAGTGGCGCAATATGTCTGGTCGGCCATCCTTCGCAAGGGGTTCGACCCGCAGCGCCACAAGCTCGGCATCGTAGGCTGCGGCAATGTCGGCAGCATCGTCAGAAGCTGGGGCGAGCATTTCGGCACCGAGATCCTGATAAATGACCCTCCCCGCAAAGAGGGGGGATATATCGACGACTACACCGACCTCGACACCCTGCTGTCGAGCTGCGACGTGGTGACCCTTCACACTCCGCTGACGCGCGACGGACGCCACCCGAGCTATCATCTGATAGGGGAGCGGGAGATCGCGCTGATGAAGCCGGGTGCGATTCTCGTCAACGCCGCCCGAGGCCCCGTGGTCGACGGCAACGCCCTGAAAAATGCCCTCTCGCAACGCCGCATCCGCGCGATTGTCGACACCTGGGAAGGTGAGCCGAAAATCGACGCCTCCCTGCTCGACCTCACCGAATATGGCACTTTCCATATCGCCGGATATTCCTATGAAGGTAAACAGCGCGCCACCCGCATGGTCCTCGAAGCCGTGGAGCGCCATTTCGGCGTGGAAATCGACAAGGAGGGTCTCGCCGGGGAATACCGCCAGCCCGCCGGACTCTCCGAGCAAATGATCCTCGACTCCTACGACCCGGCCGATGATGACGACGCCCTCCGGATAGCCCCCGATAAATTCGACCGCCTGCGCCACGATTATAATTTCCGCCACGAGGCAGGCTGCGGAGAAACCGACAAGAACTGACCATGACCACAAACTATTCCAAAAGATTCTATGTGGTCTGGGTCGGCCGCGAACCGGGGATATACACAGACCTCAACGACGCCCTCGACCAGGTAGACGATTATCCCGGAGCGAGCTTCAAGAGCTTTGCAAGCGCCGAAGAGGCAGCCGAAGCGTTCCGCAAGGGGACAAGGAGCTCCGAAAAGAGAGAGCTGACCAATCTGCTCCACGGCTCGCAACGCGCCGCCGAAGCCTCTCTCGAAGCCCAGCGGGCCAACATGCCGGCTTCAAACGCCCCCGACTATATGAGTTTCCCGGAAATCGACCTCAACGGCTGGGCCGTCGACGCCGCCTGCGCCGGGAATCCCGGCAGAATGGAATACCGCGGAGTGGAACTACTTACAGGCCGCGAGCTTTTTCATGTCGGACCTTTCGAGAAGTCGACCAACAATATCGGAGAATTTCTCGCCATTGTCCATGCGCTCGCCCTCCAGCAGCAGCTCGGCGAAATGCACACCATCTACAGCGATTCGGTGACGGGAATGGCTTGGGTGCGCAACCGAAAGGTGAAGACCACCATCGCCCGCACGCCTCATAACGAGAAAAGCTTCCGGATGATGGAGCGCGCCCTCTCCTGGCTCAACACCCACACCTACAGATGCAAGATCCTGAAATGGGACACGGAGAAATGGGGGGAAGTCCCGGCCGACTTCGGCAGGAAATAAGGGAGGCCTGCCTCGCCGCCGGAGCAGTGGCGGCAGGATTTGCCGCGGCCGTTCCGGTCGACGACGATTGCTGGCAAAGCTATCTGGAATTTGCCCAAAGCGACCGCGTCGCCGGCATGGATTATCTCCGCAACCACCTTGACATCCGCCGCGACCCGCGTCTTCTTCTCGACGGGGCCAAAACGATTGTCACCCTGGCCTTCTCCTTCTGCCAGCCGAAAAAGCGTCCCGCCTCGTTTCCCCGCATTTCCGCCTATGCCGGAGGAGGGGACTACCACGATGTGATCCGGAAGCGCCTGAAGGCCGTTATCGCCCCTTTTTCAGCCACCGGAGCCGGGTTCAGGATATGCGTGGACACCGCTCCGATAGCAGAACGCTACTGGGCTCGGAAAAGCGGTCTGGGATTTATCGCGAGAAACGGGATGCTGGTGGTGCCCGGAGCGGGAAATCAGGTGTTTTTAGCCGAGATTATCACCACGCTCGAGCTTGAACCCGACCGGGAGCTGACCACCGGTTGCCTTGACTGCGGCGCATGCGGGAAAGTCTGTCCGGCCGGAGCGCTGAAAGCCGGAATCATCGACTGCCGCGACTGCCTGAGCTATCTCACCATCGAGCACCGCGGCCCATGGGACAGCAGGGGAGTGGCCGCTATGTCGACCCGGGCCGGGAAGGAGACTCTCTATGGATGCGACCGCTGCGTCACGGTCTGCCCCTACAGCTGGGAAGGCGATCCGGAAAAGACGCTTCCCGAGCTGCTGTTCAGACCGGAAATGCTGACGCTCGACGCGGCCGGGGCCCGGAGCATGGATGAGGAGGCTTTTCGCGAGATGTTCCGCCGCTCGGCCGTGAAACGCTGCAAGTTCGAGGGATGGCAGCGCAACGCCGCCAATCTTGGCAAAGAGGTCGGCAAGAATGCCGGTGACGATGCCGGCTGAAAAAGCAATATATTTTTTTCGTCTCCGTTTTGTTCGTAATATGGGGGGATTTGTGTAAATTTGCAGTGAAATGGAAACATATCAGTCAGACATCCCCGCCCCGAGGCCCACTCTTCGCCTCACTCTTCGCAAGGAGGAGCGCCTGCGCCTGCGCACGCTCGTGGACTCTCTTTTCAAGGAGGGGAAGACTATCTATGAATTTCCGCTGCGGCTCACATGGCGCGCCGTCACGCAGGAAGACCTCGACAGAATGTTTTCGCATGGCATCCCCGCCGGCATAGGGGAGATACAGATGATGATCACGGTGCCGAAGAAGAAGCGGCGCCGGGCTGTAGACCGGGTGCTGATTCGACGTCGTGTCCGCGAGGCTTACCGCCTCAGCCGTCTGCCGCTGAAAGAGGAGATAGCGGCTCTCGGAGATGTCCGGTCGCTTCAGCTCGCTTTCGTCTATCTCGGCGAAGATAACGCCCCCTTTGCTGAAATCGAGGCGAAAATGAGACGTCTGCTCGCCAAGCTTGCCAAGAAACTGCAAAAATAAAACAGGAGGAGCCGCAGGGCTTGTGCCTCAAAAAAAGTAGGAGTCGCAATGAACGCGAAAACCGTAATAAGAAAGATCGCTATCCTGCCGATAAGATTCTATCAGGGGGCGATTTCGCCAATGCTTCCGCCATCCTGCCGATACACTCCGACTTGCAGCCAATATGCCGTGGAGGCAATCATGAAATATGGTCCGCTGAAGGGTGGCTGGCTCGCCATAAAGAGGATATGCCGTTGCCATCCCTGGGGCGGAAGCGGCTATGACCCCGTGCCCTGAGCGAATAGCCGACAAATAGCCTCTGAGCGAAATAAAATCCACGCAGGCGAATAAACAAAACGCCGCCAATTAGTTTTATAATTATATAAACCCTATCAAAATTGCTTTATCATCCGCACTTATAGTATTAGAAAAAACATTCAACTAAACACTAATCACTTTTCACTAATCACTAATCACGCTTACTATCATGTTACTGGATATACATACACATCATAAGCTTCCGCAACCTGAAGCAGTCTACGGCATTTGCGTAGGCGAAGAAGAAATCACGTTCGACCCGGAGCAGGCCTACAGCATCGGCGTGCATCCCTGGACTGCCGCCCGCATGTCGGCAGAGACCGATGCCGACATCACCGACGAACTTTTCTCGCAACTTGAAAAAGAGGTGGAACGCAAGGAGGTTGTGGCGATCGGCGAATGCGGGGTAGACCTTGGTCCTCAGGGAGGCCCGCTTTTCAAGCAGATGCTGCTGTTCAGACGCCATGTAGAGCTTTCGGAGCGGATCGGCAAACCGCTGATCATCCACGATGTCAAGGCCCACGACATCATCGCCGGCGCCCGCCGCGACCTGAAACCGGCCCAAAACTGGGCAATCCACGGTTTCCGGCGCAACGCCGCCACCGCCCAGATGCTTCTGAGAGCAGGTTGCTACATATCCTTCGGCTCCGAGTTCAACCCCGAGGCACTCCGCGCCATGCCCCTCGACCGCATTCTGGCCGAAACCGACAACGACGATGTGACAATCGAGCAGGTAATCAACCGCATCTCCGGCACGCTCGCCGAAGAGATGCACGACCGCATCGCCGAAAACACACGCCGTTTCCTCGGCCTCTGACAGACCCCGTTTTCAATCAAAATCTAAAACAATATCATCAAAATGAAAATAAAATTCGCCATTCTCTCCATGCTTCTGGTGATTGCCGGAAGCGTTTCGCAGCTCAGCGCCCAGGAGGCGCAGGATCCGACAGCAGGCCTGCAGCCGCTTTCCCTCGAATATTCCGGCTGGGAATTTCAGGTGCCCCCGGGCGCCACAGTGACACGCGACGCCCGCATGACCATCACCTATCCCGGACAGTCGCTCTTCGGCATGTCGCTCGTCAACCAGGAAGTGAGGGGAAGCAATCAGAAACGTGCCTATGAAATGTGCCAGCGTTCCGCAAAAGAGTTTCGGCTTGAGAATCCCAAGGTGGAGAAAGTCAGCATTTCCGGGGCGAAAGGGGCCAAAGCCACAGGCCGGTCGGAAGGCGTCGACGTGACGATTCTCATCCTGCCGACCAACGACAACGAGCTGACAATGGTCATCATGGCCGATCCCGAGCGCTCGGGCGCCACCGAAGCCGTGATCAGCTCCCTGAAACACTAATTCCAAAAAAAGAGACCGCCTTCAGGTCTAAATCTAACTGAACGCGCTCTTTATAGAGATTTTTTTATTAAATTTGCGCCATTATGGTAACGTTAAGAAATTTCTGCGTCGCTTTAATGGCGCTTTTTACCGTTATGAGCGCTTCGGCGCTCCGTCTCGAGAAAATCAGTTATGGCGATTTCTCCAATTGGGTGACACGCCATATCACCGAATCGAAAGTGATCGGTGGAAATAAAAAAACCGTCTATGCCATAGGCCCCACCAAGACCATCAACGGCAATGTGGCCTATTCCAACACCGGCGGTTCCCCCTGGGCGTCGAGCAATGTCTATGCCAAAGTGTCGGGAGTGGTGAAAGCTTCCAACACTGTAGAGCCGGCCATAGTCAACGGCAACAAGATGGCCAAGCTGATGGCGAAGATGGAGCATGTGAAAGTGCTCGGCCTGATCAACATGGACGTGATGGTGGCCGGAACCGTCTTCCTCGGCAAGGTGCGCGAGCCGATATCAAGCACCAAAAGCCCATATTCGAAGATGGAAATGGGGATGAAATATAACAAGCGCCCGGTGGCTCTGGTGTTCGACTATAAAGTCGACATGCCCAACGTCAACACGCGCGTCCGCTCGTCGGGCTTCGGAAGCAAGAAGACCCTCTCGGGGCGCGACAACGCCGAGGTCTACGTGCTTCTCCAAAAGCGATGGGAAGATGCCAAGGGAAACATCTACGCCCACCGCGTCGGCACCGGCCGCGAACGTTTCTCCAAGACCACTCCGCTCGTGAAAGGCCACGCCCTGAAGATCCATTACGGCAATATCACCGGCCAGTCTTTCTACAAGCCCTATATGGGTCTGCTCGACGGAAAGAAGGCCTATTACGCCTACAATTCGAAAGGCAAGCTCGTGCCGGTGCACGAAGTGGACTGGGCCGATGCCAACGAGACGCCCACCCATGTGCTCGTGATGGCTTCATCGAGCTGCGGCGAGGCATACGTCGGCACCGAAGGGCTCACCCTCTACGTCGACAACTTCGCTTTCGGTTTCTAAGAGGCTGCGCCGAGGTTCGATTTTCGGCCGCAGCTCTGCAAGCATTCCCTCTCTCCTTTCAGCAAGCATCCGCTCTCCCTGACGACAAAACATGACAAAGATAGCAATCATCGGATATGGCAAAATGGGCCATATCATAGAGCGCATCGCTCTCCAGCGTGGCGACACTATAACCTGCCGCATCGACAAAGATAATCTCTCCGACTTCGACACCGAGGAATTCCGCAATTCCGACGTGGCCATCGAATTCACCACTCCCGCCACGGCGGCGGCCAACATCGAGCGCTGCTTCAAAGCCGACGTGCCTGTGGTCTGCGGCACTACGGGGTGGGTTTCCCTTCCCGCTCCCGAAGACCCGTCGATGACAATGCTCGACTTCTTCCGCCGCGAGGCCGAAGAGGGAAGGGGCACCCTTATGTGGGCCTCCAACTTCTCGATCGGCGTCAATGTCTTCATGGCGCTCAATTCCTATCTTGCGCGGATCATGAACCGACTGCCGCAATACGTTCCCTCGCTCGTCGAGACGCATCACATCCACAAGCTCGACCATCCTTCGGGCACGGCGGTCACACTCGCCGAAGAGATCGTGGAGGAAACCGGCCGGATCTCCGGCTGGAAAGAGCCGGCCGAAGGCAAGCTCGGCGAAAATGACCTTCCCGTCAGCTTCATCCGCCGCGGAGAAGTGCCCGGCATCCACACCATCGAATGGGATTCCCCCGTCGACTCCATCACCATCACCCACTCAGCCAAATCGCGCGAAGGATTCGCTCTCGGAGCCGTAATGGCCGCCGAATGGCTCTCCGGCCGCAAAGGCTGGCATCCCCTCTCCGAAATGATGGAGAGCATAATCGGATAAAACTATGGAACAAAACAAAGAAAAAGATACAGAACTGCATAAAACTCCGCAGAAAGAGGCCGAGCCCGGAAAAGCCGACACCTCTCTCTCCGGCAGACTGAAAAGAGTCAAGAAAACGCGCTGGATACGCTTCTCGATCGTGTCGGCGATTTTCTTCATTTGGGTGGTGCTGATGGGAAATCCCTGGCTCGCGCTGCTCTGGCTTCTGCTAATCGACATCTACATCACCAACTATGTGCCCTGGGGATGGTGGAAAAAAACGAAAGGAGCCACACGCACGATCATGGCCTGGGTCGACGCCATCGTCTACGCCCTGGTGCTGATCTATTTCATCTACGCCTTCGTCGGGCAGCAGTATGAGATTCCGTCGAGTTCGCTCGAGAAATCGCTTCTTGTGGGCGACCGTCTCTGGGTCGACAAGACCGTATACGGCGCCCGCGTGCCTCAGACTCCCCTGCACTTTCCTCTGGCCCAGCACACCATGCCGATCATCGGCACCAAGAGCTATTTCGATTATCCCCAGCTCGCCTACCACCGTCTGCCGGGACGCCGCTCCGTGGAGCGCGGCGACATCGTGGTGTTCAACTATCCTCAGGGCGACACCGTGGCCCTGAAGGTGCAGAACCCCGACTATTATCAGATTTGCCATGCTCTGCGCGCCAAGGGAATCGACGATCCGAAAGCATATATCGAACGCAACCGCGAGGAGTTCGGTGAGCTTGTGGTCCGTCCCGTTGACCGCCGCGAGAACTATGTGAAACGCGCCATTGGCCTTCCGGGAGAATGGCTCGACATCCGCAACGATTCCGTCTTCATCAACGGCCGTCCGATCGCTGAGGCCGAAAACGTGCAATACAACTACATCATCCCCGTCAACGGCCCGATCGACACGGAGAAATGGCAGGAGCTCGGCGTGCGCCTCGACGACATCGCCGGATATCCCATGCGCAACGAATATGCCGGCTTCACCTTCTACGACGTGCCTCTGACGCGCAGCATGAAAGCCGAGCTTGAGAAATGGCCCGAGGTGATAGGTCCGCTCCAGCGCGAGGGGGAGAGCAACTTCCTCGATCTCGGAGGCATGTTCCCGCTCGGCAACAACTATGGCTGGACCCGTCCCGACATGGGGAAGATATGGATTCCGAAGCGGGGCGTCACCCTGCATCTGACTCCCAACAACTATCCCATATATGAACGCGCCATCCGCACCTACGAGGGAAATACCCTCGAACGCCGGGGCGACAAGTTCATCATCAACGGCAAGGAAACCGAATATTACACCTTCAAGATGGACTATTACTGGATGATGGGCGACAACCGCGACCGCAGCCTCGACTCGCGCTATTGGGGTTTCGTGCCCGAAGACCATCTTGTAGGCTCTCCGGTCCGCATCCTCGTTTCGGTCGACAAGGAGAAGGAATGGCTTCGCGACCTCTTCAACGGCAAGATCCGCTGGAACCGCGTGCTCCGCAATCCGAATCCTGACTATACGGATGGAAAATGGAAGTGAACCCCGACGGGAAGCCTGAGCCGCTGATCTGGCCGTTTGCGGCCTCGGCGGGATGGTGGCGAATTTATGTAGGAGAACTAGCGGCAGGATTTACTCCGGAAGAGGCTTCCGCCCGGGCCTGTCGGCTCACGCATACCGCCGGGAAGGATTTCGCGCGGGCGACGATCTCGGGCGATGTCAGGCTTGCAGTGCCTGTGGAAGGAGGAGCGCATCTTCTCAAACGCGGCTACGATCTTCCGCTTTCCGACCATGGCAAATGGCGCCGCGAGCACCTCGGAGCCTGGCAGGCCGCTTACGGCCGCACACCTTTTTCTGAGCATCT
>SAMEA3663118__coassemble_328_pt1 | contig 15840 bp, 12 predicted proteins | sample SAMEA3663118__metabat2_high_PE_005 | metagenome-assembled genome bin SAMEA3663118 (sample SAMEA3663118) | pig gut metagenome | biome: pig gut; feature: pig-associated habitat; material: faeces | place: Denmark | collected 2012 | reverse complement strand
CGTGATCGACGCCACCTGTCCGGTGGTGCTCCGGCTGCAGCGGCGCATCAAGCAGGCCTACGACGACAACCTCGCCCGCTTCCGCGCCGGCGAGATTGCGGAAATGCCTCTCTTCCTCATCTACGGCAAGGAGGGCCACGCCGAAGTCAACGGCCTCGTCGGCCAGACCGACGGCAACGCCATCGTGGTGCAGAACCTCGACGAACTCGCCGGCATCGACCTCGACCGCGACATCCTTCTCTATTCGCAGACCACCAAGAGCATCGACGGCTTCAGCCGCATTGTGGAGGAGATCAAGAAACGCAAGCGCAAAGGCGACTTTCAATATTTCGACACGATCTGCCGCCAGGTGGCCACCCGCAGCGAGAAGATGCGCTCCTTCGCCAAGGCCCACGACGTCGTCATCTTCGTGAGCGGCGCCAAAAGCTCCAACGGCAAGGTGCTCCTCGAAGAATGCCGCAAGGTCAACCCCAACACTTTCGCCGTGACCGACAGCGGCGAGTTGCGCCGGGAATGGCTCGACCGCGCCGAAAGCATCGGCATCTGCGGCGCTACTTCCACGCCGGCGTGGCTCATGGAGGAGGTGGCCGGAAGAATCCGTTCGTTTTACCCTCACACCCCGACATCATGACCGACAAAGAACTTGAACGCGACGAAAGATTCATGGCGCTCGCTTTGGCCGAGGCACAGGAGGCTTTTGATGCCGGAGAAATTCCGGTGGGGGCCGTAATCGTGACCAAGGGAGGGCGCGTGATCGCCCGGGGTCACAACCTCACCGAGACCCTCACCGACGTCACCGCCCATGCCGAGATGATCGCCATCACTTCGGCCTGCAACACTCTCGGAGGTAAATACCTCCCCGACTGCACGCTCTATGTCACCGTGGAACCGTGCGTGATGTGCGCCGGAGCAATAGGCTGGAGCCAGATCGGACGGCTCGTCTACGGAGCCTCCGACCCGAAACGCGGCTATTCCGGCTATTTCTCCGAAGGCCGGTCGCCGCTCCATCCGAAAACCAAGATCACTTCGGGAATCCTCGCAGCGGACTGCTCCGAACTGATGACCACCTTTTTCAAACGGCTGCGGAGATAGCCAAATAATATTGCTACAAAAATTCCACTATAAGGGGCGAATATGAGTCGCCCGATCATAAATCTTATAACATGGAGCTTATCGACAAAATAAAAGGCGCTCTTGCCGGTTTCGCTTTCGGCGATGCCCTCGGACTGGGCACTGTATTCATGAACCGCAACGAGATCGCCAGCTATTACCCCCGGAAATGCCGTCGTTTCAGCGACATCATCCGCGACGCCCACCGTTGCCAGTGGGAGCCGGGGGAATGGACCAACGACACTGAAATGCTTCTATGCTATATCGGATCTTTCCTTGACTGCAACGGCTTCGACGTCCACCATCAGGCCGAGACGCTGAAGAAATGGCTTGACGACAAGAATCTTGACACCCCGCCGGTGCTCAACCGGGTATGCAAGACTCCGGGCTGGGCCGAACATCCGATCTCGGTGGCCCATCGCGTCTGGCTTTCTTCCGGCATTTCGGAAGCGTCGAACGAGGCGGTTCACCGCGGCCTGGTCACGGGGATGCTCTCCCGTCCGGCCCACCTGGAGGAAGACACCCGCCGGATCACGCTGATGACCAACGACGACAGCCGGTGTGTCTCTTCAACCACGGTTATCGCCCGCGTAGCCCACGATCTCCTTTACAACGGGGAGGTGACTCCCATAGAGAAGCTCGTCGAGATCTGTCAGGACATCGACCCGCGCACCATCCCCCATCTCATGGCGGCCTACGAAGGAGAACTCGAAGACCTCGAAATCGACGATGAAGAGACGATGATGTTCACGCGCAAATCGATGGCCTCGGCGCTCTGGGCGCTCTGGCACACCGACAATGCCCCCGACATGATCTATGCGGTGGTCGACGCCGGCGGCGACGCCGACACCAACGCCGCGATCTCCGGCACGTTTGCCGGCATAAAATATGGCTACGACGCCCTCCCCGACGAAAAGGATAAGATGCCCGGCCTGCAGTCGCTGCTGGCCACCGCCGACCGCATAGCAGCCTTCATAACCGCCCGCAACTAACCGCGCCGGCCATAGATCACGCGCGCAAGATTATGTGGTTCTCTGATTTTGGTTGACACTTCCGGCGAGCACTGTCTTTGCGCCTCTGCGCCTTTGCGCGACACCTTGACACAGGCCAGACGTGTACCCTGCGCGAGATTTGTCTGGCCCAATATTAATCTCTCGCGAAGAGCGCAAAGTCGCAGAGCCGGCCTAAGGCACCGGGCCGGACGTGTTGTCCGCGCGAGTTCCAATACCCCATCCTCAGGGTCTTATCAACAAGAAAACTCCGGAGCCGGAGCTCCGGAGTTTTTACCGGTCAAACGTCAATAAGTGCTAAACCCTTTATAAGGACTTTGAATGGCCGGTAGATTTTTATATCGGTTCTATTCTTTAATTTCTCTCCCGGTTTCAGTTTCGGCAGTCGGCATCGGCCTCCGTGCAATCAGGCTTTCAGCGGCGCCGACGCTTAGCTGTCGTCAGGAAGGATTCAATATTATCCGTTGGTTACGCCAAAGAGATCTTCAAACGTACCGATGGTCCATAGCCACCAGAGAAGAATGAAAATGAGAAGCAACACGCCGAGCCACATCCATAATTTATTGACCTTATGAGTGTGCTCGCGTTCCTGTTTTTTAGCTTGAACTCTCATCTTTTCGGCCTCGAGAATGTCGCGCTCTTTCGTAACTTTCTCGTCTTCTGTTTTGTTTTCCTTTGTTTCCATAACCCTAATTAATGTGTGTTTATCTTAAGAACACCCCACATCAAAAAAGGTTCAACAATTCTAAAAAAATCTTCTACCTATTCCAACTGAATCTGATGCTACGGTTCAGACCTACAATTAGCAAATTTTTGGTATATTAATGAGCCTTTAGTGATATTATAGCAGAAATTTGAAATTTCAAAAAAATTTTTCACACCTAATCTTGGATTATCGGAGATTTTTGTTAATTTTGTCGCCAATTAAGAATAGTTAATTGTGACATCAAATTTTTCATAATAAACTCAATCGCTATATTAACACAAATCATACATTAGCACAACTTATTAAAGTGAATATTGAAATTTAATAGAAGAATTTGTTAAAAGCCATACCACGAATATTTTTAATGACATATTAGAGAAATTTCGATTTTGTAATTGCATTTATCAAATATCGATACATAGCCAGATTAAAAATGATATAACAAGTATCTTATAATCTTGCAATGCAAAATAATGACTAAATGCAACCTTTTAAGAATCTACATAATTCATTTATATAGACATCAGAACATAACTGATTTAAGATATGTCGACCGGACGATTCCGGTTTTATAAAACTTATAAATCATGAAAAAAATGATTTTAAACATCCTTCACGAAGAGCAACTCGAGGATTTCACGCTTAACGAACTGCGAGGAGGAACTGGACCCAGTCAGTGCGACAAGGCAAGCACATTATGTAAATGTAACGACGGAGGTACATATTGCCAGTGCAATGGAGCTGGTTCCTCATTATGCGATTCTAACGGTACCTGTCCGAACTTTAAGATGTGCGCTCCTAATTTCTCATGCTCACCTTTATATACATGCAATCCTAATAAAGGTTTGAACTGAGACAATTAGTATTTGAGCCGCTGGAGAAAATTGATCTTTGCTTTAATAACGCTATTTAAATAGTAAAATTAAACACCATAAGAATGATTAAAAAGCCTCCAGCGGCTCCAATCAAATTTCACTATCAAAATACAGTAACATTATGAAAACACTTTCACTATATACCCAATGGTTTGATAAAGACGGATCATGGTACTTATACAACGCTCAAACAAATTTCTTCTCCGAAGTTTCACAAGAACTTATTGATACTCTGGAAGATCGCGAATGGGACTCTATTCCCGATGACGTGATGAACAAGCTCAAAGAACAGCATATCATCGAAGAATCATCGGCATTATATGATTACTACAATAAAATGAAGATTGTCTTTGAGGCAGGATGCTATAACCCTACAAGTTTCAAATTGGTTATTGCCCCTACTACTTCTTGCAACTTTGCATGTCCTTATTGCTTTGAGCCCAAAAAGAACGTGAAAACAATTACTGACAATGTGATTGAACGTCTAGTTGATTTCTTGAAAAAAAAAGAACATTTAAAAGACATTTCAATTGTATGGTACGGAGGTGAGCCACTTATTGCTTTCAATAAAATTAAACAAATCTTAGAAAGATTTGAGTCTGAAAATATAACGGTATGGTCACAATCAATCATTACAAATGGATATTTATTGACTCCTGAGATTTGTGAATATTTTAAAAACAGAAATCTCTCTGACATCCAGATTACTCTTGACGGCAACAGGGATTCGCATAATTCAACACGCTTCTTGAAGCATTCAGGAGAAGGATCTTTTGATGTTGTCTTCAACAATATAATAACCGCTGTCAAAGCTCTCCCCAATTCAAGGATTAATGTTCGGGTCAATGTAAACAAGAATAATTATCTTGACTATGCGGATGTGGTCAACCTTTTAAGACAAGAATTGCCCGGTTACGAAAATTTCAGTGCTTACCCTGGATTGATCAGAGAAGAAACATCTGACAAGAGGTCTCTTAAATGCTCTTCCTACAAAACCTCCGACATTCACGATCTATATTCCAAATACGCGAATTTAGGGATTAGTTTTAACCTGTTTCCCAAAAGGCTCTATAAAGGATGCATGATGCAAGATGCAAATGCATATGTAGTAGGGCCTGAAGGCGAGTTATATAAATGCTGGAACGACGTGAGCGATCCAAGTAAGGTTGTCGGAAATATTGCTGATGAACATCCGACCAATGACACATTGCTGACAAACTATATGACATTATCGTCTCCTTTTAATGAAGAGTGTAAGCAATGTAAGGTATTCCCAATCTGCGATGGAGGGTGCAGTCTGCATAGGTATCGCAATAATCTGGAAGGTTGTCTCTACGACGTATGCTCACCATATAAAGATAAGAACCGATTAAAAGATGCTTTGATAAATGGAACCATGGCCAACGCACCTAAGTGTTAACTGCTAAAAACGTATTGCATCGATTCGCATAATAAGCAAAATAACTTATAAAATGAGTAATTATATGAAAAATTGGTTGTTATTGGCTGTTTTACTGGGCGTGCACGCTATTCTTGAAGCAAGAGATCTGAATGTCGAGATTGTGAACAACGAAACCGGGGAAGCTATTGTCGGGTTAGATCTCGTGATTACAACTCCATCGGGAGATAAAATAAGCAGCGTCAAATATGATGCTCAGAAAAGGTCATATATTTTTGAAGGGCTTCCCGAGGGAGAACTGACAATAAGCATTGACGATCAAACTCAAACGGCACTAAAAAAAATTACTTCTGAGGATAAAAATTATGTAAAAATCGGACTTTCCGGCTATCCCCAAGATAATCAGACAAATAAGGTCACTCAGCTGGATGAAGTTGAGGTTGTGGCAGCTTCTCAATTTGTAACACGTCATGGTTTGACGTATATTCCCAATAAGAAACAAAAGAAAACTTCACATTCAGGAGTCTCGCTTCTGCAAAGAATGGGCATTCCATCTTTAACAATAAGTCCAATAAACGAGACCGTGACCACCATGAAGGGTGAGGATGTCTCATTTTTTATCGATTATGTCGAAGCTGATCAAAGTATAATAGCGAATATCTGGCCTAAAGAAGTGGAAAAGGTTGAAGTGCTGGAAAATCCATCGGATCCACGGTTTAAAAACGCACGTCATGTCGTAAATTTCATCATGGTCAAATATGAATGGGGTGGCTATACTAAATTCAATGGTAACCAGACGTTGGAGGAGTTGGCCGGGGCATATTCCGCATATTCCAAAGCGGCCTACCGCCGCATGACCTATGAAGTCGGGATTGGCGCAGATTATAATAATTCCAAAAATATCGGCAATGAAGAGGAAACAGAGTATATATTTCCAAACTCGACACTCAATATTATCGAAGATTTACATACCAACTCCAAGAAGAGAACCGGTTGGTATGCAACTGCACGAATAGGCTATAACGATGAGAGAAATAATGTTAGCAACGATTTGACATACGTTGGAGACAAAAGTCCGGCAGCAACCCAAAAAGGATCTATCAGATACGCCCCCCCTATATATGCAGATTCCGAACAGCAATCGACCCGCAATTCCAAATATCAAGACATTATGTGGACTAATAATGACACTTTCAATTTGGGAAACGGATGGAGTATTTCCGCCCGAAATGTAGCAAGATATACAGTCAACGACTATAATTACCTATATCAGACGTCAGGAACGGAAATCAACAATATTGCAAACGGAAAAAGATGGGTTGCCGCTGCAAATTGCTGCGGATGGAAGCAATTGGGCAATCATCAGATATATCTGCAACTTGAAGGCACTCTACAGTCAAACTATTTGAAATATGAAGGCACAAATCCCTCTTATGAAATAGCCCGTGACCATTTATATGGATTCCAAACAGGCGGAATATTCCTTTTTGGCAAAATCAAAACGAGCTTGAATGTCGGCTTCTTATGCGATACTCAGTCAATGGGGAAATATTCCGACACGCAGAATCGAGGAATGCTTACAGGAGAGTTTTCATACTACATAAACCAGAAAAATTCGTTAAGTTTTCAGCTGGATTGGAATATGCCATCACCCGACATATCTCAACTCAACCCCAATTTAATCATCCAGACTGAAACTTTCGCATCCAAAGGAAACAATTATTTGAAGCATTATCATATAACCAACATGAATGCCGGCTATAATTGGCTGCCTTTGAATAATTTGGGATTTTATGGAATGATTGGATGGCAAAGATATTTCCACCCTATCGTGGCTATTTACGAACCGGAAATAATAGCAGGAAAGGAGATGATGGTCATGACGTTTAAGAATGAAGGATTCATGTCATCTATATATGCAGCAGTTTCAGGCAACCTTAATCTGTTTAACAATTCTCTGAGTGTAAATGCAGGGGCATATTATAGCCAAAATGCTTTGAGGACAGCTTTTAATAAAGATACTTCGACTGTCAGGATAAATGCAAATATATACTATACATGGAGAAATTTCTTTATTTCAGCTTCCTATCAAAGTCCATTTGCCGCGCTAAATTTTTCTCAGTGGAGTAAGCAACCATGCTACTATAACATGAAATTAGGATATGGCAATGGAGATCTGTATGTCGACTTTGAAATGAGAAATATATTCAGAAGTCATTGGAAAAGTTCGGAATTCAATTATATATCCGACTTCTATACGACCGATGGCAGAAGTTATGGAGGCACCTTCCATCGAAATTTCAAAATCACGTTGTCATATTCATTTGGATATGGAAAAAAATTAAATAAAGCTGGTGAGATCAGCAAAGCGAGCATGATTTCAACCGGAATATAAAAAGGAGGCAAAATGCGGAGAATAAAGTGTATAATGCAGAGAGATGCAATGCAATGCGGAGTGGCGTCACTTTGCATGGTTGCCAATTATTATGGTTTGAACCGGAAGCTCTCATGGTTTGAGCACGATTGTCGTCCAACGGCCGAGGGTGTTTCAATGAAGGCTATAAAATATTCTGCACTAAAGGCTGGAATGGACGCCGTAGGAGTTTCGGTGACTACGGAAAGACTCTGCGAACTTCCAATGCCATCAATCCTTCACTGGGATCAATCTCACTTCGTCGTGCTATATCGCACGTCGCGTCAAGGACGTTGGTTTCACGTGGCAGATCCGGCCAAGGGGAAAACCAAATATACCAGAGAAGAATTCGAGAATCATTGGATTTCGACTCAAAAAAACGGAACGGCCAAAGGAATTGCACTCCTGCTTCAACCAGGTGAAGGATTTGAAAAGCAGAAGAAAGATTCTGAGCAATCGGGTAAATCATTGAAATTTCTGATGGGATATTTCAGAAAATACAGAAAGCATTTTCTCCTTATTCTACTCGGACTTTTGGCAGGTTGTCTGCTTCAGCTGATATTTCCTTTCCTGACTCAAGCGATTGTGGATGTGGGAATCAAAAACGCTAACATCGGATTTATCTGGCTTGTATTACTTGGGGAATTGATGATAGTGGCTGGCCAAACCGTCATAGGTTTCGTCAGAAGATGGCTCTTGCTTCATATCTCCATGAGGATTAATGTGTCATTGGTCAGCGATTTTCTCATTAAACTTCTTAAGCTGCCTATGTCATTTTTCGATACAAAATTACTGGGCGACCTCATGCAGAGAATCGGCGATCATTCAAGAGTGCAGAATTTTTTAACCGGGCAAGCGCTCAATCTGCTTTTTACTTTGCTGAGTTTTATGGTGTTTGGCGTTGTGCTTTTCATTTACAGCAGGCTGATATTTTTTATCTTTATAGCCGGCAGTGTGGCATACGCCTTGTGGATATCCATGTTTCTTCATCGGAGAAAGGTGCTTGATTACGAACGCTTTGAGCAGGAGGCAATCAATCAGAACCGGACTTATCAGCTTCTGACAAGCATGCAAGAGATAAAGCTTCAGAATTGTGAACGTCGGCGCCGCTGGGAATGGGAGGACACCCAGGCCGATCTTTTCTGTGTACAGATGAAATCTCAGAAATTACAGCAAACTCAGGAAGCTGGATCAGTCTTTATTAATGAGGTGAAAAACATATTGATTACCGTTTTTGCCGCTACGGCTGTGATTCAGGGAGAAATTACGCTTGGTGCCATGCTTGCCGTGCAATTTGTGATAGGACAGTTAAATTCTCCTGTCGAGCAACTTATGAGTTTTATCTATTCCTTGCAAGACGTCAAAATATCCCTTGACCGCATCAATGAAATTCATGAGCGGGAAAACGAGGAAAGCGCTTCGTCCGATTTATGCCGCTTTCCTAACATGCATAATATTTTATTTCGGAATGTCAGTTTCAAATACGATCCTTATGCGGATACAAATGTACTTGACAATATTTCGTTAGATATACCGGCAGGCAAAGTAACGGCCATAGTAGGAGCATCTGGCAGTGGTAAAACCACTCTGGTAAAACTGATGCTTGGATATTATCCGCCGGAATCGGGAAATCTGGAAATTTCGGGGATTCCGATAGCAACCTACAGCATGTCATGGTGGCGTAGACAGTGTGGCGTCGTGATGCAGGATGGCGTGATTTTTTCAGAATCGATAGCCCGTAATATAGCTGTCGACGATAATGACATTAATGAAGAGAAAATGGTGAAAGCCGCTCGTCTGGCCAACATCCACGACTATATTACAGCATTGCCGCTGGGCTATAGCACTAAAATCGGACGCGACGGAATAGGATTAAGCCAAGGACAGAAACAACGAATACTGATAGCGAGAGCCATATATCGCAATCCCTCTTATATATTTCTTGACGAAGCAACCAATGCATTAGATGCAAAAAACGAGCGGATGATTGTCGAGAACCTTGCCGGCTTTTATAAGGGCCGTACTGTCATAATTGTGGCTCATAGACTTTCAACTGTAAAAAATGCAGACCAGATTATTGTGCTTGAAAAAGGAAGGATTGCGGAAGTAGGCAATCACTCTCAACTTATCGAAAAAGGAGGAATATATTTCAATCTGATAAAAAATCAACTGGAAATCGGATCGTGAAATCAGAACAATAAATTATGGAGAAAGAAAAAAACAGTTCAAGTCCCGAGAGAAGTCCAAAGTTTAGGGAGATTATGGGAGACATACCCAAATCTTTGACACGGTCGGGGTATATTATAACATTAGCAATCTTGATTGCTTTGGGAATAACTATGTGGATAATGTATCATAACGCAAGATAATTCACTTAATCTTATGCATCCTTTCTTATGATTAAAGAGGTGAATAAACGTCGGAAATCCGGTTCAGAAGGGCACGGGGGACTCACCGGGGTCGGGCATCAGGTCGGCGCCTCCGTCAGAGGGAGGGGTTGACGCGAAGGAGAAACCACCCTCCTGCTGCGCCGGCGCCTCGGAATTCATCCGGCTCTCGTGACGCTGCGTCTCGACTTCGTCGAAGGTGTCTTTCACCATCCGCACACCGTCGTCCCAGTTCTCGAACCGCGCATATTTGCTTACAAACCGCAACTTCACGTCGCCTACCGCACCGCTTCGGTGCTTCGCGATGATTAGTTCGGCGAGGCCGCGGATGTCGTTGCCATTGGCATCCTCGGAGCTCTTCGTGTAATATTCCGGACGGTGGATGAAGCAGACGATATCGGCATCCTGCTCGATGGCACCCGACTCACGCAGGTCGGAGAGCACGGGCCGCTTGTCCTCGCGCGTCTCAGTCGAACGGTTGAGCTGCGACAGGGCGATGATCGGGATGTTGAGTTCCTTGGCCAGAGCCTTCAGCGAACGGGAAATCGTCGACACCTCCTGCTCGCGACTGCCGAGCTTCATGCCCGTGGCGTTCATCAGCTGCAGATAGTCGATCATGATCAGCTTCACGCCATGCTCGCGCACAAGGCGGCGCGCCTTCGTTCGCAACTCCGTGATCGAAAGACCCGGCGTCTCGTCGAGATAAAGAGGCGCCGAATAGACATTGCGTATGCGCGAATTGAGCCGCGCCCACTCCTCGTCGGTGAGCTTGCCGCTCTTGATCACCTCGCCGTTGAGGTCGGCCACGTTCGAGATCAATCGCTTCACCAGCTGCACATTGGCCATCTCCAGGGTGAAGATCGCCACCGGGATGGAGAAATCTATCGCCATGTTTTTCGCCATCGAGAGCACGAAAGCCGTCTTACCCATGGCAGGACGCGCCGCAATGATGATAAGGTCGGAATTCTGCCAGCCCGAAGTCATCTTGTCAAGTCCCGTGTAGCCCGTCTGCAGGCCGGAGAGACCCGTCTGCGTGTTGGCGGCGTTCTGGATCTGCTCCAGGGCCAGATTGAGCACCGGGTCGATCTGCGTCACCTCGCGCTTCAGATGGGTCTGCGAAATGTCGAAAAGCATCCCCTCGGCCTGCTGCAGCAGATCGTCGACATCGTTGCTCTCGTCGAACGCCCCCGCCGACACCTGCGAAGAGAAAGTGATCAGACGGCGCGCCAGGAACTTCTGCGACACAATCTTCGCATGATACTCGATATTGGCCGCCGAATAGACCTTGGCCGTAAGGTCGGCGATATGCGCCGCCCCGCCGACCTCCTCGAGAGTGCCGTTGGCGCGGAGCTGCTCGGTGACAGTCAGCATATCTATCGGCCTCTGGTTGAAACCGAGAGTCGAGATCGCGTCGTAGATCTTGGCGTTGACCGGATCGTAAAAAGCGTCGGGCGTAAGGAAATCCGCCACGTTCATATATGCATCTTTCTCGAGCATAAGTTCGCCGAGCACACACTCCTCCAGCTCCGTGTCGCGCGGAGGAAGCTTGCCGGTCGGATCCTGCTGGATCGGCTGAAACTGAGGTTTTCTCTTATATTGCTGGTTGTCTGCCATTATCTTTCAAAAATTAGTAACATGCACCCTATTTGTCAAGCTCCCCTTAAAAATCATCCGACGGCAAGCGCCACAGTCATCCAGACAGCGAGGCCGAGCATGAGCATCGCCGTTTTGCCCAGAATCGGGTTGAGTTCCCGGCCGCTGCTCTGCCGCATCTCCTGCCAGAGGATATAATGGATATTGAGATAGATCAGCGGACCCGCCTGCCAGAAATAAGGGATGCGCGCCATGGTGGCCAATTCGATGAAGAGCACGGCGATGAAGCCGTTGGCCAGATAAAGCGCCGGCATCGCGTCGCGGCCGAAAATCACCGCGAGGGTGTGCTTGCCCGCCTTGGCGTCGTCGCCGGCATCGCGGTAGTTGTTGACCACAAGCACATTGGCGCCTAAAAAACCGATAGCCACCGACATAGGGAGCGTGGCGGGCATCATCTCCCATGAGCCGGTCTGGAGATAGGTGGTCATCACCACCGGAACGATTCCGAAGAAGAGGATCACGGCGAGTTCGCCGAGGCCGTGATGCGACAGCGGATAAGGACCGGCCGAATATCCGATGGCGAAAAGGGCGATGGCTATTCCCACCGCTATCAGCCACCATCCGCCCCAGAAAATCAGCGTGCAGCCGAGAAGGCAGTCGAGCAGGAGCAATGCGAAAGTGGCCCGCTTCATGGCGCGCGGGGAGATGTCACCCTCCGTCACGCCGCGCCGGAACCCCTCACGCCCCTTCCGGTCGAGACCGTTGCGGAAGTCGAAATATTCGTTGGCGAAGTTCGACACGATCTGCGCCACGACGGCGAAAACGAGACAGATGGCAAACGGCAGGAGGTTGAACTTGCCGTAGAGGGCGGCGCAACCGCCGGCCGTGATCACGCCCGCCACCGAGACGGGGAGCGTGCGCAGCCTCATCGCCTCCACCCAGGCTTTTATTTTTCGTGAACTCATAAGGCTTTGAATTCTTTGATATTCTTTAACTTATCTCAGTCCTGCACAGGACCTTGCCGGTGTCAGCCGAGAATCGAGGAGGAAGTGGCATAGGAGTAAAAGCCGTCGCTGGTCACTATCACATGGTCGAGCAGGCGGAGCTCCATCGTGCGGCAGGCTTCGCGAAGCCTGCGGGTCAGGTCGTTGTCTTGCGGGCTCGGAATCTTCGCGCCCGACGGATGGTTGTGGGCAAGCACAATCCCTTCGCTGCCGATAATGATGGCGTGTTTCATCACCTTCTTCATGTCGAACACGCTCGCCTTCGGACCTCCCTGAGTGATCCGCCGCTTGTCGATCACCTTGTTGGAATTGTCGAGGAATATGGCCCAGATCTCTTCGTGAGGAAGATTGCCGATTTCGGGACGCATCAGCTCATAAATCACTTCAGGCGTGGTGACCGCCACCTTCTCCTTCACCTTCTCCCTGTTGTAGCGCCTGATCAGTTCCATCACCGCCTCGATCTGCAGGGCTTTCGCCGGACCGATGCCGTCGATTTCCAGCAGTTCGTCGCGGGTTCGCCGCTCGAGATTGAAAAGGGAGTTGTCGTTGGCCTTCATCAGCTCGCGACAAAGCTGCGTGATGGGATACCCCTGCTGGCCGGTGCGCAATATCACCGCGAAAAGGTCGGCCGTCGACAGGGAACCGATGCCGTGGGCCATCGCCTTCTCGCGCGGACGGTCTTCGACTTCGAGTTCCTTCACCTTGACGTTCACTACTACCGGACGCCCCTCCTCCCCGGCCTCGCCATAGGGCTGGTCGACGTCAGAGGCCACAGTGTGTTTTCTTCCGAGCGGTTGCATGGTTACAATCCTTCGTTTTTACCTTTTCTGATCTCTATCTCCTTCTCCACGTCGCGGCCGCGGCCGAGGATCATCTTCTCCACGTAAGCCTTTATGAAGCCCGACCCGTAGCCTGTGAGCTGCACCATCGAGGCCACCACCGCCCTGCCGGCGATGTCGAGGCTCCGCGTGGCGGCCAAGGCGCAGACGAAGAGCGCCAGGATATAGACCAACAGCGGAATCAGCAGCCATTTGCAGAAGAAGGAACCGATAATGAGCGCGACTGCTCCGACGGTGAAACATGCCGGAAGCCAGTGGACCAGCTTCATCGAGCCGGGATAGAGGAGCTCGAGAGTGATGCGCGACATGCCGAACACATGGACCTGCTTCCAGAACTTGCGCATGTCGACGCGCCGCTTGTGATAGACATAGACGTCGGTGAAGAGGGCTATCGAAAAACCGGCCTGCCTGATGCGCGTGCTCATGTCGATGTCTTCGCTGAACATCTCGCGGAAACCGCCGACACGATCGTAGACCTCGCGCGAGAAACCCATGTTGAACGTGCGGGGGGTGAATTTCTCCATCGAGACCTTTCCGCCGCGGATTCCGCCGGTGGTGAGGAAGGAGGTCATCGAATAGTTGATTGCCTTCTGCGTCTTGGTGAAGGAGTCGTGGGCGGCGTCGGGACCGCCGAAGCAGTCGGCGGGATTCTCCCGGAGATTTCTGCGGAGGCTTCCGATATAATCGGGGGGAAGGATACAGTCGGAGTCGACGAAGATGAAGTAGGAGCCCGAGGCCCGCTCCATGCCGTAATTACGCGCTATGCTGCGTCCTTCGTTTCCTTTCCGGAAATAGCGGAGTCTCACTCCGGGGTCGCTCTTCGGGATCCATTCGGTCGCCTCCCCTTCGGTCGCTTCCAGACAGGGCACCGTCGAACCGTCTTCGACTATCACGATCTCGAAGCCGCGGTCGGTCTGCGCGGCGAGGCTCCCGAGGAGGTCGGCGATCTCGTCGGGCCGGTTATAGACCGGCACGATTATTGAGAAAAGGATATCGGCTGATTGCTTCATAGAGGTTAAATAAGGAGGGGGCTTAAAAAAAGAAGCCCCTCCTCCATGGTTGATTACGGAAGAGCGACTTCGTCGGGAATTCGGTGGTTGCGAAGTTATGCCTTCACGCGGCTCACGTAGCTGCCGTCGCGGGTGTCGACTTCGATCATATCGCCCTCGTTGACGAAGAGGGGCACCTTGACGGTGGCGCCGGTCTCGACTGTGGCGGGCTTGAGGGTGTTGGTGGCTGTGTCGCCCTTCAGACCCGGCTCAGTATATGTGATCTTGAGCACTGTCTTGATAGGCATCTCCGCATAGAGCACTGTGTTGGTCGAAGCGTCGCTGACAACCTCCACTGTGTCGCCCTCTTTCATGAAGGGAGCGCCGGTCACGAGCTCCTTGCTGATGGGAATCTGCTCGAAAGTCTCGTTGTTCATGAAGATATCATCCTCGCCGTCGGCGTAGAGATACTGGTAGGGGCGGCGCTCCACGCGCACGTCCTCAAGCTTCTCGCCGATGTTGAAGCGGCGTTCGAGCACGCGGCCGTCAACCACATCTTTCAGCTTCGTGCGCATGAAAGTGTTGCCTTTGCCGGGCTTCACGTGAAGGAACTCCACGCAGAAATAGAGACGGCCGTCCAGACGGATGCAGGTGCCGTTCTTGATGTCTTGAGCGTTCATCATTGCTTTTATCCTTATTAGTTTTATTGTGTTTTGTTCGTTTTGCAGCATTGCCAGACGAGCCTTTGACTCTCCCGGCGGCGCTTTGACCGTGAGTTGGCCGTTTTTCAGACTGCAAAATTACAAATTTTTTCCAAATTATAGTAATATCGAACTTTAAATTTTGGCATTTCGCAGATTTTGCTTAATTTTGCAGCCGAATGCCGAAAACGCGTGCGGCGTTCAGCCCGGGATCAGGTTTTCAGAAACCGTTTATTTCCCGTGCATTTCAAATTTTAATAGTTTCAATAAAAATGAAAAGGACTTTTCAACCCTCCAACCGCAGAAGAATCAACAAGCACGGTTTTCGTCTGAGAATGGCCACCAAGAACGGTCGCAAGGTTCTCGCCCGCCGTCGCGCTAAAGGTCGTGTATCCCTTTCGGTTTCCGACCACATCGCCGGTAAATAAATAAGGCACACGATTCTGAAAAAATAAAGCTTCGCCATCGCGAAGCTTATTTTTTTTGCCGGTTTGAGCCGATCCGTGAGCCGGTTTGAACCGTTTTTATGCTTCATCGGCATCACTTATGCCCGCGCCTCAGCCCGCTGGAAATCGTGTCGGAGGCAGTTCCGGCGAGCCCCGAGGGAAGATCTGCCGAAGCCTGCGGGCGTCGGCCGCCCCGTTGGAGAAGATATTTATGGAACAGGATGTTTTTCACTCTCCGGGTGAGTTCTTTCTCCGGGAGGGAACCGTCGGCGACCGCCTGCACCACGCGGTCGATCTCCGACTCCGTTTCCGCCGGGGCCACGATAATGTCGGCGCCGGCCGCCACAGCCAGTTCGCTGCCATAGCCC
>SAMEA3663118__coassemble_323_pt1 | contig 16265 bp, 9 predicted proteins | sample SAMEA3663118__metabat2_high_PE_005 | metagenome-assembled genome bin SAMEA3663118 (sample SAMEA3663118) | pig gut metagenome | biome: pig gut; feature: pig-associated habitat; material: faeces | place: Denmark | collected 2012 | reverse complement strand
TCGCCGTCGAGGATATTGAAGCCGGTTTCTCCTGCGGGAACCCCGGGAAGAACCACAGTCTGCATGTTGTCGGCTTCTGCGGAGGGATTCAGAGCCTGCTCCAGATCGGAATTGTCGCTGCTGATCGACGCAAGTTCCTTATACGCCTCTCCTGCCACGCTACCCTTGATGCTGTTGGCAAGAAGATCGACGGTCACGTTCATTTCGCGCTCGGATGTGACCTGAGGCAATTTGCAGCCATAATGGTCGTAGCCTATGTTGATGCTCAGATCGTTTCCGTCGAAATAGTAATTCTGATCGGGAGTGTAGCTCCATCCTATTCCGTCCGTCTCATAATAATCGCCTCCTATCGTAAGCTTGTTGTAGGGAACCTCGGGGCTGGGATTTGCCTCATCGTAAGCCGGATTCGGAATCTCGCAATAATACTCTCCGCCGGGTTTAAGTGTCACCTTACCGCTAAAGGAGACGCCGTTCCGGTCGCTGCGGGTGAGAGTGGCGTATTCCATTCCGGTCCCGGGAATATAATTACGCCACCGGATTTCTTCTATGTTTTCAAAATCGATAAACCTGGAGGAATTGACAAACAGTAGTCCCCCTTTCCAGTCGCTGATCACCGAACGCGTCCTCAAGAATCCGTAGTTCCAGTCATATTTATGATAGTATGCGAATCCGTCGACGAGTTCGACGTCGGCAGTCTGAATGGCGCCCATGCCCGATGCGGTCCATCCGAGGCCGGGGAGCATGAAGGCTATCTCGTTCTTTCCGGCCGGCAGATTGAGGAAGAGGCCGTTGCGCGTGGAGCTGTTGTAATAATAATCGGCAAATTCGGCGCGGGTCTTGATTGTCGGAAGCTTGTCGCCGTTGAATGAGCCTGTCAGATAAATGTTGTGGTTGCAATCCCGTTCAAGATAGAGCGTCTTGGTGTTGGTGTCGACTGTCACCCTGTAGAGCAGAAGCACTCCCCCGTTGCCCTTCTCGAGCACGATGGGATCGGGAGCCTCTGTCGAAACGCCCTCGTTGACCGCATATTTCACTTCCGCCACGTTAAAGCGGTCGTAAACCGGGAGATAATCTGCCGAAGGAGCGGCCAGGACATAACTGCAAGCCCATTCAGGCTCGTCGGGCGAGATGGGAAGCTGACGGGTGAATATCTTCAGATTGTCGGTGGAAAAGGTCAGGCCGTAATAGACGCCGTCGGCAACCTTCTCCATTTTCTCCATACCGTTGATGCCTTCAAACCAGAGTCCTGTCTGTTCGGCGCCGGCAGGATGATATTCAATCGGATTTTTCGACAGCGTGATGGTCCGGTTTTCCGTATTGATCAGAATATACATCTTTCCCCCTTGCCAGTCGGGGAATTCCCAGTTGCCGAGACCGTTGTCTACGTAATTGTCGACAAACTTGTCGCCCAGCTCGCAGGTCTTGACATAGAAATCCTCTTGCGCCGAACCGACCGAGCAATCGGCCGACCAGCCGCCAAGCTCTTTGAAGAAGCGGAACTGCGGAGCGGCCGGAATCTCGAATTCGCCATACATTCCTTCGGCGCAGGGAGTGAGCTGCCAGTCTTTATAGAAGTCGGCGTTCGCGGCCGTCGGCGATTTCCAGTCGTTGGGCGTTCCGACGAGATACCATCCCCGGCTATTTTCGCCGATGTTGAATTTCACCGACGGATTTGCCCCGGTGGTGACGGTCACTTCGACCGGGCCGCCTGCCCATTCGGGATACGTCCAATAGCCGGAATCGCCATCGGTCGAAGAAGCGGCGCGGCTGTAAGCCTCTCCTTTGGCATTGAAGACAAGCTCGCGGTCGTCCGAGCCGGGCACGAACAGAGTGTTGTTCTCACCCTTTGCGGCGAGACCGGATACGAAACGCACGCGGAATCCCCCTTTGGGCATGTCGACGTTGAAATGATAGCTGCCGTCGGCCTCGGGGAATGCGACGGCGGCATACTGGTCCATCACTGCCTTGGAGGCGCCGCTCCAGGGCTCGAACAGACGGTCGTCGAGCCGGAGCACCATCGCGCCGGTGTAATCGACCGGGGTCTCCCCCTCTACGACATCGGGCATCACGGTCACGAAACCATACTTGTCGCTCGCTGTGTAAACATTCAGCACGCCCCCTTTCCAGTTGTTGACCGTAAACCAGCCATCACCCTCCGATGAAGGCTTGACGCTTGTCTTCTTGTTGATTTTGTCTATGGCGAAGTCGCCGCCCGAATATCCGAGCGACTGCTTTTTGCCGACGTTGTAGAATTTGAACTTGCAGTCGCCGGCAGGAACGTAGATCACCGCCGCATCGGCGCCCGAATCGTTGACCCTGTAATATTGATCCAATGTCTCCAGCGTCGGAACTTCCTGATTGCTGAAATAGATCACTCTGGCGTTGTCATAATCCCAAGCATAGAATTTGTTGCTGTTGAGATCCACGCGCATCGCCACATTTTTATTGGCAGTGTTTTCGAGTTTATAAGTCTTGGCGTACTGGCCGGGAACATGCTCTTTCACCTCTACCGGCACCGAGAAGCAGCCCGACAGGCCAAGCTCCGGCACGATGAGATCCGTGCCCCTTTCGCATTCGCCGACAGGATTGACCAGATTGGCATAGGCATGCGACCAATCGTCGGGATTCTCGCTTTCGAACAATGCCGTGTAGATCCTGAAATACCAGTAATGGGAAGCAGGAGCCGTAAGAACTCCTTCGTAGATGTTGCTTCCCTCAGCCGTTTCGGTCAGCTTTGAGTTTGCAAACGCTTCTTCATTGGCCGTGACAGGAGCCTTCCAGCCAATGTTGTCGCCATCGACATAGAGAGTGCGCAATTCTGAAAAAGCGGGTGCGCACCACACCGCCAAGGCCGCCACGAGAAGCAGCTTTCGTAGTAATCGATACATAAGGTTAATATTAAGTTGTTATTATAGTGGAGTTTATCCTATACTTAAGCAGAGAAAGCGATGGAGAAGAGAGAGAGAGAAAAAAAGGGGGAGAGAGGAGAGGGAGGAGGGCCGCGTCAGAAGCGGCGGCAGGTGATCAGCTTGGTCGATGTGCGCAGCCGCAGTCTTTTGGAGTTGGCTTTCTCCACGGTGAAGACCACGGGGTTTTCGTCGATGCCGTAGGGTCGGAGCTGGTCGGCGCCGTTGATGTCGGGGAATTCGACGGCGAGGCGGTGGTCGCCCTTGTCATAGTCTATGATGCCGGTGTAGGAGCCGAATGTGCCGGAACGGAGCTGCATCAGCTCGAGGTTGATGGCTATGAAAACTTGGCTTCGGCTGTAATCTGTCACCTCGCCGGTGGCGAGCGTTTCGATGGTCAGGACTTTCCAGTTGCCGTCGATTTTGCCGTTGTGGCTCGCGCGGCGGCAGGATCCGGCAGCAAAAAGCAGCATGACTCCGGCCAGGACTAAAAGCGAGCGCATTATATTTTTGCGATTCATTATTTTCTGTGTTTAGAGGTTGCTGAGGAGAGAAGCGTGATCTTATTTAAAAAAGCCTGTTTTGGAAATGGTGAGCACGGCGCCGTAGTTGTCGCCCATGAGCGACCCTTTGTCGAACGCGAAACCGAGCGAGCCTTCCCAGCCGTGGAGGCGGCGGGGATTGTATTTCACCTCGGCGAGCATCGAGAAGTCGTGTTTCTCGCAGAGATAGGGAGTGGAGTATGTGCCCAGCGAGCTGATATAGCTCAGGCGCAGCTTATAACCGATCTGGTCGGTGGGCTGTCCCATGATGCCGAAGTTGTGGGCGGCCACGCGCGTGGAGTAGAAATACATGTAGTGGTTGCGGTTGTAGATAGGCGACATGAGCAGCGGGTTGCCGATGCCCATTCCCCAGTGCTGCCAGCCGTTGTAGATGTAATGGTTGTAATATTCGTCGCGCTCGGAGACCTGATAGTCGATCGAGGGGGTATGGTCCCAGTAGACCGGACCCGACTGGTCTTTCATATAGAGGAATTCATAAAGCACGTTGCTCACGAAGGGGTTTTTCGGGAGCCGGGCCTCGATGCCGTAAAGGCCGTCTTTCCATGTGTAGTCGAAGAAGAGCATGGAGTGGTCTTCGAAGAAGTGCTCGTAATAGGCGCGGACCATCCAGCCCGAGGGATCTTCCCAGCGGAGGGAGAAGGCCCAGTTACCTAGCATGTTCCCCTCGACGTTGAGCTGTTCGCCCACAGCCGTCTCCTTGCTTCCCTTCGAGGGGACAAGGGCTTTCATCCAGGCCTTGAAGTCGGAGGGATGCTTGTCTTTCTTGCCGTTGGGGAAATAGGTGGTGCCTCCGAATTCGGTGGCCATCTCCAGACCGATCTCACCTTCGAGGGGGAATTTCTCCTTGTTACCGATGCGGAAATAGATCGCGCGCGAGCAATAGAGGGTGTTGAGCGTATAGTCGTATTTGGGATTGGCCCAGCGCTTGATCCACCAGTTGTCGGTCATCGCGCCGTAGGCGATATATCCTTTTATGGCGAAGAGATCCTTGCAACCCCACACGTTGGCATAGTCGAAGATGCCGACGCGTAGCTGCGGGATCGGATGGGCGTTGTTGGAATATGTCAGGCCGCCGGAGGAGAGTTCGGTGTTGAGGAAACCGTCGGTCATCTCCTTGGCGCCGATCATGGCGTCGAGGCAGCGGTATTTCACCTCGCCGTAGAGCTGCTGGGGGAAGAACACCGACTGCATGCCGTAGCCCACAGCGATGTCGGCGCCGGCGCCCCAGGAGAAGCGCTTGCTCTCATCCATATCGTGGAACGCGCCGAAGCGCAGATAGCCGTTGTTGGGCTTGCGCGACGACATGCCGTATTGGTCGCTCATGATCCAGAAGGGGGAGTTGTCGCCTCCTCCGGCGTTGACTCGCATCTCGGCTTTCCAGCGGATGGAGTCGTTCCATTCCGCGCAGACGTTCTGCGGAACGAGAGCCGCAGCGGCCAGGAAGGCCGGGAAGATATATTTGCAGATATTCATATATAATCGCTGATATGAGATTACAGAGATGTGAATAATAGTTATAAAATGCAAATTTAACAATAATTCCCGACATTCCAACAAAAATGTAGAGTCAACAAGCAACTTCCAACAAAAGCACACGATAATACGAACCGAATAAACCGAAAGCGGGAGCTTGGCCCGAATGGGCTTCGCTCCCGCAACATCAAGGTTACGAAAAGGTAAATGTATATCTTTCGTAATGGAAGCCGGGGCCGTCGCCCTCGCCTTCCGTTTTTTTCAATTATTCTTCTGCAAGCGCCTCGAAGTAACAGTCGGCTATCACCGTCCATTCCTCCACGGTGCCTTCGGTTGTGAAGCCGCGGCGTTCGGTCGGATCGCCGAGAACCTCCTCTGCCTTCTTCTCGCTGAGAGTCACCACAACGGGGGGCACGTCAACGTCGGGTGTGTAAATTTGTAAGCCGGCTCTCTTCAGGGCCGTCATTTTAGTAACAAGCGACCGGGGCAATCGGTTGTCTCGCCAAATGTTAAAATCAAAAAATCGCCGCCGACCCACGCCCCCGACTGTTAAAAAATTGTAATTATCAGTAATTTTTGATATATTTGCAAGGCAGACTGCAACCGGAACGTGTTTCGGGTGTAGGAAAGCATCCCCTCACGAGATGCGCAAAAAAAATCTAAACCAATGGAAAAGCGGCATTTACACGAATGTCGCCAACCGACTGAACAAAAAATCAGACTATATTATGGATAGATATCAACAGGCCATAGCAGCCAGCAAAGTCACCACCGACGACACCTTTGTGAAGACCGAGGTGGAGAAAATTCTCGAAAAAGCTCCCGACAACGCAAATCCCGAGGTGTATCGTTTCCTGCTCGGAAGCATCGACCTGACTACCCTCTCGACAGAAGACTCCGAGCTGAGCGTCGGCAAGTTCACCCGCCGCGTCAACGACTTCGAAGCCGAATATCCGCAATATCCCCACGTGGCCGCCATCTGCGTCTACTCAAACTTCGCCGAAGTGGTGAAGACCAACCTCGACGTGGAGGGTGTCGACGTCTGCGTGGTGGCCGGATGCTTCCCCTCCTCGCAGACCTTCACCGCCGTGAAGGTGGCCGACGTGGCCCTCGCCCGCGAAGGTGGCGCCGACGAGATCGACGTGGTGCTCAACATCGGAATGTTTAACGACGAGAACTACGAGGATATGTGCGACGAGCTCATCGAGCTGAAGCACACCGCCAAGCATGCCAAGCTCAAGGTCATCATCGAGAGCGGTTGCCTCAAGACCGCAGAGCGCATCCGCAACGCCTCGGTGCTCGCCCTCCACTGCGACTGCGACTTCATCAAGACTTCGACCGGCAAGATCTATCAGGGGGCAAGCCTCGAGGCCGCCTACGTGATGTGCTGCTGCATCAAGGAATATTACGAGCAGACCGGACGCCGCGTCGGCTTCAAGGCCGCCGGAGGAGTGCGCTCCACCCAAGACGCCGTGAACTATTACACAGTGGTCAAGGAAGTGCTCGGCGAGGAATGGCTCAACACCGACCTCTTCCGCCTCGGCGCAAGCTCCCTGGCCAACAATGTCCTCTCATCGCTCGAAGGAAAAGAGGTGAAATTCTTCTAACTCGGGAATGTCTCCGGGTTCTCACCGATAGCCCGGAGATCTGTTTCCGCCACATCATACGCTCCATGAAAACCAAGAAAACAGCTATCCTGGCGATTCTCCTTCTGATGGCCACCGCCCTCCCCGCGGCCGCCCAGAAAAAATTCGCCACGTTCGGAGTCGCTTTCTATAATCTGGAAAACCTCTTCGACACCATCAACAACAACGGCAAATACGACCTGGAGTTTTCTCCCGCCGGCTCCCGCAAATGGGACGGCCAGAAATTCCGCAAGAAGATCCAGAAACTGAGCTACGCCATCTCGCAGATGACCACCAAGACCACACCCGACGGTCCGGCGGTGATCGGAGTGAGCGAGATCGAGAACCGCACGGTGCTTGAAGACCTCGTCAACGCCGAGCCGATCCGCGACCGCGGCCTCAAGTTCGTGCACCACGACTCCCCCGACGCCCGAGGCGTCGACGTCGGACTGCTCTACAACCCGAAGCTCTTCCGCGTGCTCAAGGTCGACAACTACCGCCTGACAATCCCCGAGCTCCCCAACTTCAAGACCCGCGACCAGATGTGTGTCATCGGTCTGCTCGGCAACAAGACCACCGGTTATTCCCGCGTGGCCGTGATTGTCAACCACTGGCCCTCACGCCGCGGAGGCGAGAAGGAGAGCTCATGGCTCCGCGAACGCGCCGCCCATCTCACCGACTCCATCTCCCGCATCCTGCTCAAAGCCGACCCCAACATGGGAATCATCGTGATGGGCGACCTTAACGACGACCCCTTCAACAAGAGCGTGGCCGAGACCCTCGGAGCCGTCAAGAAAATCGACAAGACCCCCGACGGCGGTTTCTACAACCCCTTCTGGGAGAAACTCGACAACGGCATCGGAAGCTACATCTACCGCGGCGGCTGGAACCTCTTCGACCAGATCATCGTCAACAAGAACATCGTCGACGGCAAATGCGGCGTGAAATTCCTCAGCGCCGAAGTGCTCAACAAGCAGTTCCTCCTCCAGCAAAGCGGCCAGTACAAGGGGTATCCGCTGCGCACATTCTCCGGAGGAGCCTGGACCGACGGCTATTCCGACCACCTTCCGACAGAAATCTTCCTCATCCGCGAGGTAAATCAACAATAACATTCATCACACACATATTTAGTCATGCGAATAAAAATTACATTGCTGATGCTGCTGTGTCTGGCGCTTCCGGGCCTCGCCGCCACGGGACTGAAGGGCACGCTGGTCGACGCGCAGAACGGACGGCCCGTTGCCGACGCCAACATCCTGCTCTCCGACCAGGGAATTTTCGTCACCAGCAGCGCCGACGGCTCGTTCATCATCTCGAACGCCCAGGTCGGCAAGGATGTGCTCGAGGTGATTGCCTCGGGCTATAACGACCTTTATCTCGACGTCGACATCGTGGACGGCATGGTCCGCGACCTCGGCCAAGTCAAGCTCTCTCCCGCCGGCTTCGACGCCCCCGAGGAGGATTCCGACTCATATCTCTTCGAAGAGCAGGAGATCATCGACGACGAGGGAATGGGCCAGGGAATCGGAACCATCCAGGGCGCAAACGACAACATCTACTATCAGGCCGCCAACTATAACTTCTCGGTGGCCCGCTTCCGCCTGCGCGGTTATCTCAACAGCTGGACCGGAGGTTATGTCAACGGCTTCAACTACAACGACGCCATGCGGGGCATGTTCAACTATTCGATGATGGGCGGAATGACATCGAGCGCTTTCCGCAACCGCACCACCGAACTCGGCCTCGCCCCCGCCTCCTATGGCTACAGCAACCTCGGCGGATCGAGCAACTTCACCACCTACGCCTCCGAATTCGCCCCCGGTTTCCGCGGAAACATCTCCTACACCAACTCCAACTATATGCTCCGCGCAATGCTCCAGTATTCGTCGGGAGTCAACAAGCACGGCTGGGCTTTCTCGGCTGCCGTGATCGGACGCTGGTCGGACGAGGGCGTGATCGACGGAACGTTCTATAACTCCCTCGGTTATTTCTTCTCCGTGCAGAAGATCTTCAACGAGCACCATTCGCTCAACCTCTCCACCTGGGGCGCCCCCACACAGCGCGCCAACAACTCCGCCGCCACCCAGCAGGCCTACGACCTCGCCGGCTCCAACCTCTACAACCCCGCCTGGGGTTATCTCGACGGCAAGAAGAAGAGCTCCCGAATCGTCGAGACATTCGACCCCTCCGTGCTCCTCAACTGGATCTGGAAACCCAAGATGGGAACCACGCTCAACACCGGCGTAGGCTTCCGCTCCAACAACTATTCCAATTCGGCTATCAACTGGTATCAGGCCGCCGACCCGCGTCCCGACTACTATAAGAACATGCCCTATTACTACACTCCCGCCGTCTCCCCGGCTGTCAATCCCCAGCTTTACGAGGAGCAGCTCGAGATGCAGCAGATGGTTGCCGACTATTGGGTTCAGAACAACCAGATCAACTGGGACGCCCTCTACGACGCCAACTACCGCAACTTCTATTCCTACATGGATCCGGAGAACAAAGGACGCGCCACTTACATCCTCGAGAACCGCCACTCCAACTTCAACTCCTACATGCTCAATTCCTACCTTGACCACCGTCTGAGCGACATCATGACCCTGCAGGGAGGAATCAACGTCAACTATACCGACGCCCGCTATTTCAAGACGGTGCGCAACCTGCTCGGAGCCGAGTTCTGGCGCGATATCGACAACTTCTCCGAACGCGACTTCAGCGGCGACGTCAACATAATGCAGAACGACCTCAACAACCCCGACCGCAAGGTGAAGAAGGGTGACAAGTTCGGCTATGACTACTACGTGCGCGACATCACCGCCCGCGCCTGGCTGCAGAACCAGATTGTGACCCGCCACTGGAACGTGGACTACGCCGCCACAATCTCCTCGACGACATTCTGGCGCGACGGCAACATGCGCAACGGCCGCGCTCCCGAAAACTCCTACGGCAAAGGAAAGACCCACTCGTTCGTGAACTTCGGCGTGAAAGCCGGCGCCACCTACAAGCTCAACGGCCGCAACTACTTCACGGCCCACGTGGGCTACGGCACCCGCGCCCCGCTTCCCAACGACGCCTACATCTCCCCCCGAACAAAAGACACTCCCGTCGACAATCTCAAATCGGAGCGCTACGTTTCGGCCGACCTCTCCTACACCTGGAACTACAACCGCTTCCGCGGCTCGATCACCGGCTTCTACACCCATCTCTGGGACGGCCTGAAGAAGAACTTCTTCTACGACTATGACCTCAAGGCCGCAGTCAACTATGCCATGAGCGGCGTCGAAACCGAATTCAAGGGAATCGAGCTCGGAATGGAATACAAGATCCTCAGCAACCTCTCCGTGAAGGCTGCCGGAACGATCGCACGCTATCAATACATGAACAACCCGACCGGCACCCGCTCCTATGAGAACGGCATGCGCGACGACGTGACGCGCCGCACATATCTCAAAGGATATTATGTCGGCGGAACTCCCCAGCAGGTCTACAGCCTCGGCGTGAACTACAATATCAAACAGTGGTTTTTCGAAGTTAACGCCCAGTGGTTTGGCGACGGCTATTTCGAGCTCTCCCCGACACGCCACGAGGAAATGCCCGGTCTCTGGAAATTCTGCGGCTCCGAAGAGGAATACCGCGAGCGCCAGGAGCAGATCACCCGTCAGGACAAACTCAACTCCGAATGGGTGATGAACCTCTCGATCGGCAAAGTGCTCTATACGAAATTCGGCTCGATCAATTTCAACCTCAGCGTCAACAACCTTCTCAACAACCGCAACATCCAGACAGGCGGCTGGCAGGAGGGTAAGTTCGACTATGACAACTACGACGTGAATCGCTATGCCAACAAGATCTATTACGCCCAGGGCATCCGCGTCTTCTTCAACGTCGGCATCCGTTTCTAACCGCTTAAACTGAATCAGAAATGAAAAAGCTATCATACGCATTGGCAATCGCGGCTATGGCCGGCATGGTCGGCCTGCAGGCCTGCAGCGACGATTTCACCGAGCCTCCAATTCCCGAGGGGCAGGGCGGCTTCGTCGGCGACGGCTCCTGGAACAAACCTTTCAGCGCCTGGCAGGTGAACCAAAACGCCCTCAACCCCAAATATCCCACCTCCGCCTGGTCAACAGGTTATATCGTCGGCTCGATCGTGACCGAAAACGTCTTCACCGTCAACGAAGAGACCGCCAAATTCGATCCCTCGGTGTCGGTGACCAACACCAACCTGCTTCTCAGCTGGGTGGAGCCCGAAGAATTCAAGGCCATCCCCGACTCCGAGAAATGGGAATACACCTGCTCGGTGCAGATCAGCGGTGAGGTGCGCAACGCCCTCAACCTCGCCGACAATCCCGACAACCAGTATAAGCTCGTGAGCATCTGCGGCCGCACCGGCGAGAACTATCTCGGCATCGGCGGTATCCGCGACGTGACCGCCTACGCCTGGGGCGACAAGGGCATCGAACCCGAAACGCAGCCCCTCCCCGACGCCGTCGGAGGCTTCTACCAGAATTTCCAGGATTATGCCTCGATGGCACAGTATCAGCGCCAGGGCTGGAGCAACGAAATCACCCTCGGCGACTTCGCCGGCTGGCTCCTCACCGCCGACGGCGTCCAGAACTACATGTCGGCCGACGCATCGCTCGCATGGAAGCAGGGAGGCCCCTACGCCGCCACCCTCCTCTCGCCGCAGATCGACATGAGCCTGCTCCAGAAAAAGACCCTCGACTTCGACGTGGAGGTGCTCAACCCCGGCGAACACTCCTCGCTGCTCGTATACGCAGTGACCCGCACCGCCGAGCCCTCCGAAAAGAATCCCCTCGGATCATGGAGCGCCCCGGTCTATCTCCCCTTCGCAATGCCTGAAGGAGCCAAGACCGGCTACGGCGAATGGACAACTGTCTCCGGAATAGACCTCTCCGGCCTGTCGGGAATTGTCCGCATCGGCTGGGAATACCGCTCTGAAAACGGAGGCATGAGCAACTGCTCCACATTCGCAATCGACAACGTCAACGTGGGCGGAATGCCCAAACCCGCCGACGTGCTCGAGACCCTCCTGACAACAGCCACCGGAATCACCGGCTGGACCTTCGACAACATCTACATGGAGCAGGGTCTCTCCTACGTTTGGAGCTGGGACACCTCCCACGGCACCCCCTATCTCTACGGAACCGCCTACTCGGGCTCCTCGTTCAAGGCCACTTCCTACGCCATTTCTCCCGTGATTTCCCTCAAGGACTGCACCGAAAGCCAGTTCTCGTTCATGCACGCCGCCAAATACCAGCGCAACATCCGCCAGCTCTGCGGAGTGGCCGTGCGCGAGGCCGGCACAACCGAATGGACCGAACTTGAGATTCCGCAATGGCCCGAAAACGACTTCACATGGACGTTCGCTTCGTCGGGAATCATCGACATCTCCGCTTTCGACGGCAAAGACGTCCAGATCGGTTTCAAATATGAGTCCGACCAGTCGAACGCCGACTCCTGGGAGATCCGCGACCTCAAAGTGATGGGCAAAAGAAAATGATTTTTACAATTGATTTTTTCAACCGACAAATAAAATGAAAAAAACAGCATATCTGGCGTTGGCAGCCATTTCGCTCTTCGGCACGGTGTCGCTCACGGGATGCCAGGCCGACATGGACGCCCCCTCGCAAGAGGCTCCGGTGGCCACGCTCACGCCCAACACCACTATCCTCGAACTCAAGAACGAGTTTGCCGACCAGACCGCCCAGGTCGGTCTGAAGGAGAACGGCGAGCATTACATCATCCACGGCCGCGTCATCTCCTCCGACGCCTCGGGCAATATCTACCAGTCGATAGTGATCCAGGACGAGACGGCCGCCCTCGCATTCTCCGTGCGCAAAGGAAACATGAGCGCCATCTATCCCTACGGCCAGGAGCTCGTGATCGACATGACCGGCCTCTACATGGGCTATTACAGCGGCCTGCAGCAGGTGGGCTGGCCCGACGAGCCCTATAACGGCCAGCCGCAGGTCGGCTTCATGGCCTGGGCCGTCTTCGAGCCCCACGTGCAGGTCAACGGTTATCCCAGCATGGAACTGGCCACGGTCGGTTTCGACGATCCCTGGCCCGCCGACAAGATGTATATGATCCTCCCCGACATGGGCAACCTCCCCGGCGGGGGCGAGGAGATGCGCAGAATGCAGAGCCAGCTCGTCGAATTCCGCAACGTCAGCTTCAAAGACGCCGGAAAGGAGCGCTTCTCACGCTATCAGATCTCCAGCTTCAACACCACGATCTTCAACGTGGAGAATCCCTCGGAGACTGTAACCGTCAGCACCTCCGGCTATTGCAACTTCTACGACGACATCCTTCCCGAAGGGGTAGGCTCAGTGCGCGGAATCCTCTCATATTACAGCTCCTCCTATCAGCTCAAGCTCCGCGACCGCGCCGACGTCAACATCACCACCAAGGGCACGACCAAGGAAGACGCCTATACGGTCGATGAGGTGATCGGCGGCGAATATGCCGGAATGACCGGCTGGACCACCGGATATATCGTCGGCTCCGTCAGGGCCGGCGTCGACAAGGTGACTTCGGCCGACAACGTGATCTTCGGCCCCGACGCCGAGCTCGACAACAACCTCCTGATCGCCCTCAACCCCGGCGAAACCGACTTCTCGAAGTGCGTCTGCATCAACCTGCCCCAGGATTCGAAGCTCCGCACCTACGGCAACCTCGCCGACAACCCCGAGGTCTACAAGAAGCAGATCTGGGTCAACGGTACGCTCTCGACCTATCTCGGCCTGCCGGGCGTGACCAATATCGCCGGAACCACAGCCTCGTTCGAAATCGAGGGCATCGATCCCGACGCTCCCGTGCCCGCTCCCGATCCCAAAGGCTCCGGAACGGAGGCGGATCCCTACAACATCGGTTATGTGATGAGATCTACGGCCAACGAGACCGGCGTCTGGGTTACAGGTTATGTGGCCGGATATGTGGCAAGCTTCTCGGCATCTTCGGGCAATCCCTGGAGCGACACCGCCGAATGGAGCGCTAACGCCGTGACCGGTTCTTCCAACTATCTGAACTCCACCAACGTGATCCTCTCCGAAGTGGTTGCCGGCAAGGCAGTGAGCGGCAACTCCGTGCCCGCAGGTCTGACAACAGCCGTCAAACCTACCCTCGGACTGAAGAACAATCCTTCTGTCTTCGGCAAGAAGGTCGTGGTGAAGTGCAACATCAGCGAATACATGGGTGTCCGCGCCATCCGAAACATTTCGGAAGTCAAGATTCTCAACTAATCGGAATTGAAGATTCTTAACTAATCAGAAGGCAATCTGAAAATCAGTCACATCGCGGGGTGGCGGCAGCTAAGCTTCTGCCACCCCGCTTCATCAAACTGCTTATGAATATTCTGAAATCAATCTCCGGCCTGCTCCTCGTCGGCTCGCTTCTGCTCTCGGCCGCCGAGGCCGGCGCCGAATATAAAGACGGATACTACAACGGAATGAACGGCAAGAAGAAGGAGGCTCTCAAGAAGGCCGCCAAACAGGCCGTGACCAAACACACCCGCCTGGAATATTATTCACTCCCCGAATATTGGGAATATTCCGACGTCTATCCCGATCTGGTCGACGGCCAGAAAAGATGGTGGGATATGTATTCCGACGCAGTCTATCTCATCCGCAACGGCCAGAGCGGCCGCCAGAGCTTCTCGACCAACAAGATGCAGCGCGAGCACGCAGTGCCCAAGTCATGGTGGAAGAAAAACGGCAACGTCGAATACACTCCCTGCTATTCCGACATGTGGAACCTCTACCCCTCCGACGCCGCCGCCAACCAGGCCAAGCTCAACTATCCCTTCGGCGTGACCCAGTCCGCCAGCTTCAACAACGGAGTGACCAAGGTCGGCACCCCCGCCTCGGGCTACGGCGGCGGTTGCGCCAACGTCTTCGAACCGGGCGACCAATACAAAGGCGACTTCGCCCGCGCGATCTTCTATGTGGCCACGGTCTACGACGACATCAACTGGGTCTATCACTATATGTTCAACCAGGAGGAGTATCCCACCCTCACAGGCTGGGCCATCAACATGCTGCTGCAGTGGAGCCGCACCGACCCCGTGAGCCAGAAAGAGATTGACCGTAACAACTATGTGGAGCAATATCAGGGTAACCGCAACCCCTTTGTCGATTTCCCCGAACTCGCCGAATATATCTGGGGAGTGCGCCAGACCGAGACCTTCTATGTCGACCAGCAGCAGGGAAGCGACCCGACGCCGCCGATCACCGGCGACCCGGAAATCTCGGCACCCGTCAACGGGTCGGCGCTTGACTTTGGCCAGGTGGCCGCGGGACACGCCATGAACCGTGTGCTCCAGATCGAAGGAAAGAACCTCACCTCTCCCCTTTCGCTGCGCGTCAGCGGCGCGGGGGCCTCGGCTTTCATCCCTGAGGTGACCTCAATCCCCGCTTCGACCATGAACCAGAACGGCGGCTATCTGCTCAACATCGCCTATATGCCCCAAGCCGTGGGGAAACATGAGGCACGGCTCGTGCTCTACGACGGCGGAATCTCCGGCTCTATCGCCGTGACCCTCTCGGGCGAGGCCCTCGAGCCCCCGACTTTCACCACGCTCCATGCCCTTGAAGCAGCCAACGTGGCCGGCAACAGCTACACCGCCCGCTGGGAGGGTGTCCCCAATGGTCATATCGCCGACTATTATCTGCTCACCCGCGTGAGATATAACGGCAACGACCAGGAGGCCGAAACCTACGAGACCGGCGAACTCAGCTACACGATCGCCGACCGCGACCCGAACGTGGCCGAAAGCTACAGCGTGCAGTATTCCCGCCTCGGAATGCTATCGCCGGCTTCAAATGTGATCTATGTCGCAGCTTCGGGAATCGACGACCTCCGCGACTCAGCCCCGATGCGCGTGCTCACCGACGAAGGCGGCTTCAAGATCGTCTGCAATCCGGGCGAGAGCGGTTCGTTCCGTCTTTACGACGCCGCCGGAATGCTGCTGATGGATGTGGAGAACGTCGCCGATGGGGAACAGTATTATCCACTCCCCGCCGGTGTCTACGTGATCAGCGCCAACCGATGCCGCCCGATCAAGATCATGGTGAAATAATGTTAGGAATAATTTTGCAGTTTATCATTTAATTGTTAATTTTGCAGCGCATTCGGCAAACAAATGCCATAAATGCTTAATTATTGATAATATGACTCGATTTTTTGCATACGGTTATTATTTTTGGAGTTATTCTACCGAATAGGTCCGGAAGTCCGTGTGCATAATTATCGAAATCTAAATTTTTAATTATTCCCGCTTTCGGACCTTCCCGGAAGCGGGAATATTTTTTGCGGGGATTTGAAGTGACAAGATGGGAAAAGATGATATGACAACAACAGAAACTTTGCGCGTGGCCATCCAGGGGGTGGCCGGATGCTTCCACGACGCCGCAGCCCGCGAATATTTCAAAGGGAAGAGGATCGAGCCGGTGGAATGCGACACATTCCGCGAGATGTTCGAGCGTCTCGAAGCCGACCCTGAGATGCGCGGCATCATGGCGATCGAGAACACCATCGCCGGAAGCCTTCTCCCCAACCACGAACTTCTGCGCGCCGGAAGCCTCCGCGTCGAGGGCGAGCTGAAGATGCGCATCTCCCATTCGCTCTGCGCCCTGCCCGGCCAGACGATCGACGAGCTCACCGAGGTGCATTCC